>Ga0134122_10000232_pt1 | contig 34769 bp, 45 predicted proteins | sample KB302_FD_96461 | JGI IMG/M metagenome (GOLD analysis project Ga0134122, IMG submission 96461) | Terrestrial soil microbial communities without Nitrogen fertilizer from Kellogg Biological Station, Michigan, USA - KB3-0-2 | ecosystem: Environmental > Terrestrial > Soil > Unclassified ... | reverse complement strand
TTCATTGAGGTCCAACACCTTTGGTTCCAGGACCTGCTGCCGGCTAAAGGCCAGGAGTTGCCGGGTCAGGGCGGCGGCCTGCTGTCCGGCTTCTCGGATCGCAGTGAGCCCCGTGCGTTGCAGCGGGCTGCTGAGATCCGTTTCGAAGAGCAGCATGTCGCTATAACTGTTGATCACGGTGAGGAGATTGTTGAAGTCATGGGCGATGCCACCTGCTAATTGCCCCACGCTTTCCATCTTTTGCGCTTGACGAAACTGTGCTTCGCTGTCCTGCAACGCCCTCTCCGTTTGCTTCCGAGGGGTGATGTCCTGGATGATGCCGGTAAAGAAGGTCTCACCGCGCGCTTTCCAGGGTGCGAGAGACAGTTCCAGGGGGAACTCGGCTCCTGCTTTTTTCCGTCCTACTAATTCGCGCCCGATCACATGCGCATCTCCCGTCTGCAGAAACTCCGCCATCCCTTGTCGGAGTGCCTCTTGAAACCGTTCGGGCATGAGGAGCGTCAGGGGTCTGCCAATGACCTCCTCCGGAGCATAGCCGAAGATCCGTTCCGCCGCCGGATTGAAGTAAATGATCTGCCCATGATGGTTGCCGGACACGATGGCATCGGCTGCAGTCTCGGCCACAGCCTTCAGCTTTTCTTCGCTTTCGGCGAGCGCAGTGGCTTGCAACATTTGGTGGCGATCAAACATCGATGTCAGCACGGCGCTGAGCACCGTAGAGAGTGTGGCGATGCCGATCAAAATGGCCCCGAGAGAGGAAATCTGGACTGCGTAAGATACATCGGGGAGCTCCGTAGTCGGTGTATATTCCACGGCCGCCATCGCGACATAATGCATAGAAGGGATCGCGAATCCCATCACCACCGCCCCACCGACCCTCCACCACCATGTTCGTGCGCTGGGGTCACGCAGGTAAAAGACGAGCCAGAGCCCCACGAACGACACCCCGATGGCGATGATGATGGAGAGGGTGACCAGCAAAACGTCATAATGGGCATGGGCCTCGACACGCATGGCGGCCATGCCGGTATAATGCATGACCGCAATGCCGCACCCCATAAATATGCTTCCGATCAAGGCGTCGATATGACGCATCTCGGACCGACTCACCACAAACAGGGCGACCGCGGAGGCGAGAATGGCGGCCAGCAAGGCGGCCAGCACCGTCGGAATATCATAAAGGATGGGAACGGGCAGGTGATAGCCGAGCATGCCGACAAAGTGCATGCCATTGACGCCGATGCCCATCAGCACTGCCCCGCCGAGAATCCATGCCGCACGAACATTTCCGTAGGCTACAGTCGCCCGACCAGCCAAACTGAGCGCGGCATAGGCCGTCGCGATCGCGATGACGATAGAGAGAAGCACAAAACTTGGTTCGGACGAACCCGGCAAGATCATATGAGCCATCTCCATTATCATCACCTAGAAGAGCCCGTGTGTCATCATTTATCCTTGATCGTCACGGGATCGGCGGAAACGCTTGTGCTAGGCGCTGAATGGCATGTGGCGAGGACACGTTTCAGGGCATCACCCAGGCGGTGCAGCGAAAATTCCTTTTCCACGTATTCGCTCACACCATACGTCCGGAGTTGCTCTTCCATGCCTGGAATGTCAGCCCCCGTCAGCATGATCACCGGCTGGCCTGGATTGAGATCACGAAGGTGTTGCAAGACCGCCATCCCATCCATCTCCGGCATTTTGAAATCCAGCACCACCACCTCTGGGCGTTCGCGGCGAAAGAGCTCTAACCCCTTCCGACCGCCATCAGCGAGCACCACTTCATAGCCCTTTCGACGGAGGATGGTGTCGAGCGTATCTCGGATTCCCTCCTCATCATCGATCACGAGTACTTTGGCCATGATACCTCCCATAGTTTAAGGTTCAACGATAGGGGCTGCCAGGCCTACCTCTTTTCTAGGGCAAGGATATCAAAGGAGTGCTATTTGTCTATTAGTTCGAACGGGGGGGGGCGTCCGCAAAAACTCCTCTGGTTTTTCAGGAAGAAGGATTATCGGTGAAGAGATGGCGGTCGAATATATGAAGGCTGGCGCGATTGACTATCGTGCTTGAACTGTCGCTCCCTGACCAAGACGGATTCGAGACACTGATCGAGTTAGTGCCGCTTGCAAGTAGGCCTCGTGGTACGAATTTTTACTGGTGTCTCCAACGGGATTTTCAATGAAGTGGCACAGTCTTTACGATTCAAAATCAAAGGCTCTGCTCGTAACGTCATAATGGCCCGCTGATTTAGGGTAGCAGCAGGCCACTGGTCGAATCCTCAAGTGTGGAAACCTCGTTAGAATCATGAATAACCTAGCCTCGTCACCCGGTTACTCTTTTGACGCCTATCCAGCGACTAGGGACTTCCCTAGTATTAGGTGAGCAACCCCGCGATATACTGGGCCGCCAACTCAATGCGAATAGTATTTCATAAGAAAAACGCAGAAGTCAGTTCATCAAGAGAAACAGGGAGGGAGTATGGAGAGTCAAAACAAACTCGCTGAGAGTATCCGTGGTCATCACGAGGGTATTCTCAAGGAATGGGTCGATACACAATTGACTGCACCTACGTTGCGTCTGGATTTGATGAAAGAGAGTGAACTACGCGATGAGTCGCGGGAATTTCTCACTCTCTTCAGTCACGCCTTGATCGGGACATCGGACCCCGGTGCCCCCGCTTGGAAGGCTACGAAGGATTTCCTAGCGCAAGTAGCCAAATCCCGCGCGCTGCGGGGATTCAGTCCGTACGAAACCGCGACATTTATTTTTTCGTTGAAGCAAGCGTTGTTTGGTTTGGCAGGGACCGTCAATAAAGATGGGAAAAATTTGTTCACGGACCTGTGGACCCTAACCCAATTGATTGACAGTTTGGGTTTATACACTATCGAACTTCATCAAAAGAATCGCGAGGAGATCATTCAGCGTCAGCAACAAGAATTGCTGGAATTGTCGACTCCCGTGGTCCAATTGTATGAAAACATCCTGGCCTTACCGCTGATCGGAACGCTCGATAGTGCGCGGACCCAGATCGTTATGGAGAGTCTTTTGGAGCGCATCGTGGAAACGGGGTCCATCATTGCGATCATTGATATCACTGGAGTACCGACCGTGGACACCCTGGTTGCGCAGCACCTCCTCAAAACAGTGGCGGCAGCGCGCCTCATGGGCGCCGATTGTATTATCAGCGGGATACGGCCCCAAATTGCACAGACGATCGTCCATCTCGGGGTCAATCTCAACGACGTAATCACAAAGGCGACGCTCGCGGACGCCTTCCTGGTAGCCTTGCAGCGCACCGGGGCCAACCTTGGCAAGCCCCTAGCCCCAAAAAAGGACTGAGCATGGAACGGATTCCAATTCTGAAAATGGGAAAGGTTCTGCTGGTGACCGTGCAGGTGGACATGCACGATCGCCTCGCCATGACATTGCAGGATGATCTAACCGCGCGTATCGTCAAGGACCATGCCCATGGTGTTCTCATTGATATCTCCTCGCTGGAAGTCGTCGACTCCTTTATCGGGCGGATGATAGGGAATATTGCCAACATGGCAAGAGTGTTGGATGCAGATACCGTAGTGGTCGGCATGCGCCCGGCGGTGGCCATTACGCTGGTAGAGCTAGGATTATCGCTTCCTGGAGTGCGCACGGCGCTGAATGTTGATAAGGGGGTAGAGATGCTCAAGGGTTCCATGGAACAACGGGCAAGTGCAAATGGCCACGCTACGCGATGAAGCGTTTCCGATTCGATCGTCGGATGACATCGTGAAAGTCCGACAGATTACGCGCGAACTGGCTTTGATGCAGACATTTTCTCTCGTCGATCAGACAAAGATCGTGACCGCAGCCAGCGAACTTGCTCGCAATGCACTTGAACATGGCGGGGGCGGCGAGGTGCGTTTCGAGGCCCTTCAGGAAGGGAGCCGGCGAGGCATACGACTGACGTTTGTCGATCAGGGACCCGGCATCCCGGACCTCGAGCAGGCGTTAAAAGACGGGTTCACGACAGGGGGGGGAATGGGACTGGGATTGAGCGGCTCGAAGCGACTTGTGAATGAGTTCGAGATCCATTCGGAAGTAGGCAAAGGCACAAGGGTCACGATTGCGCGGTGGAAATGAGAGCATTGTGATTACGGACGAGTCCATAGGGGAACAGGTGAATCTTCAGGTTAATGAATCCAGTCAAGTCGCCGATGCGCGCAGGAGGGTGACGGCTTTGGCGGTTCAGGCCGGATTTAATGAGGTCCGTGCAGGGGTCTGTGCGGTGATCGCCTCTGAGATGGGGACCAATCTGGTGAAACATTCGAAGGGGGGAGAACTATTTCTGAGGCCCCTGTCTCATGCCTCGACTCGGGGCATTGAAATTCTTGCTCTAGACCGTGGGCCAGGCATGAGCAATCTGACTCGCGCCTTGAGAGATGGTCACTCCACATCAGGCAGCAGCGGTACCGGTCTTGGGGCAATTGGGCGGATGGCGTCAGAGTTCGACATTCAATCCATGCACGGACGAGGAACGGCTCTAGTGGCTCGCATTTGGGACAGCCCTCCTACAGGCACGCAGGAGTCTCTCCCCCCCGTGATTGGTGTAATCAGCCGAGCCATGCCTGGCGAGACCCTGTCCGGGGACGGGTGGTTTTATAACTCGTCGGACAGGCGAACGGTCTGTGCGATCGTGGATGGATTAGGTCACGGGGCTCTTGCGGCCGACGCTTCTACCCAGGCGATCGAGAGCCTCCGCAGCAATGGAGATATTCCGCTGGTAGACAGGATCAATCGGGCACATGAGGCAGTCCGTGCGACGAGAGGCGCGGCCTTGGGAGTCGCGGAAATCCTTCATGACCAACGCATCGTGAAATTTTCCGATATTGGCAACATCATGGCCATGGTCATTCAGAATGGAACAAGCCGCAACATGGTGTCTCACAATGGGATCCTCGGCCATCAAATTAGCCGTGTGACGGAGTTCCAATATCCATGGTCTGAATCGGCCATCTTGATCATGTGCTCGGACGGGATCAGTACCCATTGGGATCTGAAGTCGTATGACGGACTGATGAGCCGAGACCCGAGTCTTATTGCCGCTATTCTCTATCGTGATTTCGCGCGGGGGCGGGATGATGTTGCGGCGCTCGTCGTTAAGCACATGACAAAATAGGCCGTGGCAAGGATGAGCAGGCGGGCGAACCAGGACGGGCTGGACAAGAAGAGTATGAAGCAAAATAGCTGAGCAGTATCTCCTATGAGCTGGTCCATTATTACTGTCGGGTTGAGGTTTGAAGACGATGTCGTGATCGCGCGACAACGGGCGAGGCAGATTGCACAATTGTTGGGATTCGATGGTCAGGACCAGACACGTATTGCCACCGCCGTATCAGAAATTGCTCGCAACGCCTTCCGATATGCGAAGAACGGCGTTGTTGAATTTCTGCTCGAAGGTCACACCGCCCCTCAAGTCATGTTAATCCGTGTGACCGACAACGGACCAGGAATCCCCGACCTCAGGCGGATTCTCGAAGGCCGATATCAGTCGGATACCGGCATGGGACTAGGCCTCCTAGGCGCGAAGCGACTGATGGATCAATGTGATATCAAAAGTCAAGCTGGGCAAGGGACCACGGTTCTCATGAAGAAAGTTATGCCTCCGCGCACTCCGTTGATGGGAACGAAAGAGTTGGCCATACTTGTGGACCACTTGATCAAAGCCCTGCCTCAGAATGCGCAAGAGGAGTTACGTCAACAGAACCACGAGCTACTGCGTGTTCTGGACGAATTGCGCCTCCGGCAAAGCGAACTTGTCCGCACCAACCAGGAATTGGAAGATACGAATCGAGGAGTCGTCGCGCTGTATGCCGAATTGGATGAGAAAGCCGACCATCTTCGGGGTGCCGACCAGATGAAAACCCGATTCCTGTCCAATATGAGTCATGAATTTCGAACTCCCGTGAGTTCCATTCTGGCGCTTTCATCTTTATTGTTGGAACGGTCGGACGGCGAATTGACACCCGAACAAGATAAACAGGTTCGATTCGTCCGCGAAGCAGCTCAGAGCTTACTTGAACTTGTTAACGACTTGTTAGATCTCGCCAAGATTGAAGCAGGGAAGGTAGATGTGCGACCGGTGGAGTTTGAGGTGAAGACGATGTTCAGCGCACTCCGCGGTATGCTCAAGCCCTTGTTAACGAACTCGTCTGTCAAGCTAGTGTTCGATGAATCGGGGGATCTGCCGACCCTGTTTACCGATGAGGGGAAAGTGTCGCAGATCTTAAGAAATTTCATTTCCAATGCCCTGAAGTTCACGGAGCAGGGTGAGATCCGGATTACAGCCTCGGTCGACAACGAGCGAAAAGACATCACTGTGGCGGTGGCTGACAGCGGCATCGGAATCAAGCTGGAAGACCAAACGCGAATTTTTGAAGAATATACCCAAGTCGACAGTCCGCTTCAGCGACGTGTGAAGGGTACTGGTCTAGGGCTTCCGTTATGTAGAAAACTCGCCCTTCTCCTTGGTGGTGACGTCTCGGTGGAAAGCCAAGTAGGTTTGGGGTCTATATTCCGACTCACCATCCCTCTCCATGTGTATCCGGTGGAGACCGATCCTCTCCTGCCGGGAATTGCCGAAGATCTTCAACTAGACCACGCCCGACTTCCCGTGCTTATTGTAGAGGATCACCCCGATACTCGATTGATCTATGAAGCATTTCTTCGTAACACCAAGTACCAAGCGATTTCCACAGGCGGACTTCGAGATGCCAGACGTTTCTTACGACAGGTCCGGCCGGCGGCGATCATTTTGGACCTTATGTTGAGAGGCGAAGACAGCTGGCAATGGCTGGCCCAGATGAAAGGTGACGAGGCTACTCGGGACATTCCCATCATCATCGCTACCACCGTAGAGGATCGAAGCAAGGGATTCGTACTGGGAGCCGATGCCTATCAGGTCAAACCAGTGGAACGTGGAGCTTTCATTGCGGCACTGGACCGCCTGACTGACCGGTCAGGGTCGCCGGATCGTCCACCCAACACACCCGCACTGCCAGTGATATTGATCATTGATGATGAGGAGGCGTTTCGATATATCCTTAAAAAATGCCTCGCCGACATCCTCTGTACCGTCGTGGAAGCCCATGACGGTATGGTAGGAATTCGGATCTGCCGGGAGGTACATCCTGATCTAATCTTTCTCGATCTCAATATGCCCGGCCGATCCGGATGGCAATTCATCGAGGACCTGGCCGAATCAGAACAACTCGCTCAGATCCCCATCGTCGTCGTGACTTCTCAGGCGCTCTCCTCAGCAGCGCGATCCCTTCTTGAGCAATCATCACGCGCGATTATTTTGAAGAGCGAGTTGTCGGAAGCCGCCGTCCGGCGCGTAATTAAGGAAGTGATTCCTAACTTCTTCGCGCGCGCTCCTGAACCCATAGGATCACCTCTGAAACTATCATGACCACTTCATCTCACCACATCGTCCTCAATGTCGACGACAACGAGGGTGCGCGGTATGCCAAAACAAAGATTTTCGAGAGGGCCGGGTATCGAGTGCTGGAAGCCAGTACCGGAGGCGAGGCTTTGAAGCTAGTGCATCAGGAACGACCTCATTTGGTTCTGCTGGACGTGGGGCTTCCGGATGTTAATGGCCTCGAGGTTTGCCGGCAAATCAAGAACAATCTCGCTACCGCGCAGGTGATGGTTCTGCAGGTTTCGGCCTCCTGTGTGAGACCCGTTGACCGCGCCGTGGGCCTGGCAGGCGGGGCGGATGTCTATTTAACCGAACCGGTCGAATCTACCGAACTACTCGGCGCGGCGAAGGCGTTGTTGCGCCTCTATGATCGGGAGGAAGAGACGCGAGTTCTGCTGAAAGAGCTCACGGCACGAGAACGATTCATTAAGAGTCTGGTGGATGCAGCGCCCTCCACCGTTTATCTCTATGATCTGAAATACCACCGGAACGTGTATGCGAATGCTAAGTCTCAAGGTTTCCTCGGCTGTTCATCGGACGATCTTCTCCTAGTCGGCCCAGAGGCCCTCAAACAATTGGTGCATCAGGAAGATTTGCCTATGGTGCTACAGCGCCTCGAACGTCTATCGTCCCTAAAGGATGACGAAATCCTGGAGTTCGAGTGCCGGCTGCAGCACCGTTCCATGGAGTGGCGTTGGATCAACTCGCGCAACGTGGTATTTGCTCGTGATGCAGAAGGACAGCCGATTCAAATTCTCGGCACAGCGCAAGACATCACTGATCGAAAGCAGAACGAACAGTCCCGCATAGAGAAGGAGGAAGCATTACGTCGCGCTGAGCAACGGTGGACACTTCTACTGGAACAGAAGGTAGCGGAACGGACGGGAGAATTGAATCATTCCCGTTCGCGATTGAGAACCTTGGCGTCCCAGTTGACATTGGTGGAGCAACGGGAACGCCAACGTATTGCGGGGGAGCTGCATGATTACCTCGCCCAACTGTTGGCGTTGGGACGAATGAAGCTGGGCCAAGCCAAACGTGACGACATGACTTCACGGAGCCGCGACTTCATAGAGGAGTCGGAAGAAGTGCTGGCTCAGGCGCTCACGTATACTAGATCGCTGGTGGCAGAACTGAGTCCCCCCATTCTCCGTGAATCTGGACTGCCCATGGCGATTAAATGGCTGGCAGAGCAAATGAGCCGACGTAACATGACGGTCGCCGTAGGTTGTGATCCAGATCTTCCGTGGGTGAATGAAGATCAGTCGGTACTCTTGTTTCAATCGGCGCGGGAATTGTTGATCAATGTGTCAAAACACGCGGGAACGTCTCGTGCATCGGTCTCGGTCTCAGTCAAGGAAAAGCTGCTGCACCTTTGCGTGGCCGACGATGGAGTAGGATTCGATTCCACCGATACGTCGGCGACGGGCAAAGGCATGGGGTTTGGATTATTCAGCATCCGTGAGCGAATGGAAGACTTAGGTGGGACCATGAGCATCGAGTCTGCACTGGGACAAGGTACGAAGATCACGTTGAGCGTCCCGCTAGAGGAGAAATCGTTGGACAGGAATGGCGTTTGGCCTACAGGAAAGTCCAATAAAATGGAGACCGAGGTTGCGCTGCCGGATATCCATTCGCGGAACCCCCGACCAACCTCAGTGTCGCGTGTCCTCTTGGTGGACGATCATGTCCTGCTCCGCCAGGGCCTCCGGACAGTGCTAGAAGAGTATGCGGACATTGAAGTTGTAGGGGAAGCGACAGACGGAGAAGATGCCGTGAGGCTCGCAAAATCCATCAAGCCGGACGTCGTGATCATGGACATCAATATGCCACACATGGATGGTATCGAAGCGACCCGTCGTCTGAACAAAGAACTGCCTGGTACCATTGTGATCGGATTATCCATTAGCAATGAGAAGGAGATGGAAAAAGCATTGCGGGAAGCAGGTGCTGTCTCCTTCCTGACAAAAGATGTCGCCACCGAGCAACTTCACGACACCATTGTGCAGGCTCTTCGATTAACCACCTAATGTGACAAAACTCGAAACAGCAAGAGATTGAATACTTTTGCTCGCAAAAGCTCTCGTGCAGTTGTCCGGACAGGCTGTCGGCACGGGTCGGCGGCGTCAGTCGAGGTGAAAAACTTTTCCGCTTTTGTCTGTAATCATTCGAAGTTCCATCATCGGAGAATTAGCGGGTACCCGGTCCGTTATGCTGCTGATGTCTCTCATCCCTTTCCGATGATAGCGAGTAAGTTCTCCAATCGAATGGCCTCGCCAGGTGCGAGCGTCATAAATTCCACGCCAAACTGAATCAGCACATGGAGACGATCACCCTTCTGGACGGGGGTCGTGCTGTGGATGGCACACCCCTGACGTGACAGGTTGCCGGCCGTTCCATCCCACTCCGGCCCCGTGGACGACACCGAGGAGGATAATTCCACCGGAAAGCGTCGCCAGCTCCTAAGTTCAGTCTTTTCGCGAGGGATGAAGAGCGCGGGGGCGGATCTGCTGGGCTCTTGATCCCCTCCTCTTCTCTGTACTCACACCCTGACGCGACGCACTTCCAGTACGTTTCCTCATGGAATTTTTCAAGACTCCCGCCAGTGTTCTTGAGAGTCTGAGCAGTATACCTGTGCAGGTTCATCTTCAAGCACTTCGGACACAGTCGAGGTTCTGCCATATCAACACCTGCAGAGCTAGGCATGGTGGGAGGGTGACATTCTAGAAAAAACGCGAACGATGATGCAAGGGATGCAAGGGCATGGTTGCCATACCATATTGTCCGACGTATGCTCCCTCTCACTTTTCCACTAGGGAAGAGGAGGTCAGATGCTTGGAAAGAATAAGATTCGCTTCTGGCTACTATGTCCTACGTGCATGCTTATCGCCTCGATGAATGGCTGCGTAACCTTGACCCCCGAACAACAGGCTCAGCTAGACAAGGTTGCGTCTCGGAAAGTTACCTGCACAAAAGGGGACGATTGCGATGTGAAGTGGAGAAGGGCGCTGACCTGGGTAAGTCGAAACTCACGGAAACTTCAGATGCGGGGTGACAGCATCATTGACACCTTCATTCCGGTTAACCAGTCCGCCGCAAGCAATTTTCTTGTGAACAAGGTTCCCCTTGGGAACGGCGTCTATGAAATCACGATAATCACTGGATGCGACAACTTGCTGGGATGCGTACCGAACGCAACGCAGTTAAGGGCGAGTTTTAATAGGTTTGTTCTTGGCGATTCAAATACGCCATGACAGCCATATGCTCAAATCTTCGCACGTTGGGCCACCATCTTCGACACCTCCTCCACGTATTGGCTCACAATCCGCAGTTCACTTCGGAAAGCGGCGGCTGTGCGGAGGTCGGATCGAGTCGTCTTGAGTCTTCTGAGACGAAGACCGACGAGGCTCCGACCGATGCTCCGGCAGCTTCGTTATCGAGGCCAAAGCACAAGGGAGGACTAGGGATTCTCCTAGGTTGATCCGTAACTTCGACTTTGGCAAAATCACCCCCACTGCATCGCACCGTACTAGGTGTTGGACGTAATGACGCAACATCCAGCTACTCCTACCACCAGGGTTCTCTTGATCGATCCTTGCAAGAGTGAGCGCACCTTGTGGGCCGCTCGACTCAGGCGTTGCTCCTCTGCCTACGAAATCGTCGAAGCTGCGGATGTTAAATCTGGGTTGGATCTGTATCGGTCTCGACAGATCGATTGTGTCGTGCTCCGAACTCGACATGCCCAATCAAACCGGCTTCAGGACACTCATGGAGTTAGTTCCCGTCGCGAGCAAGCCGCAGATAGCGGTCATTGTTCTCACGAAGGAACTACCGCGAGGCGTGTGGGAGTTGGTCACGCAAATGGGCGCATACGCCTGTTTGGTAAAGCCATACACCACTGGCGAGGGATTGGACCGAGCGATTCAAGATGCGATAGAGTTTGTCGCCATGTTACCGAAGCCAGACCAACACCGGAGTCGGTCAGGAGTCGGCTCGCCCCAAGGCGGGCTCGGTCAGACGACCTCCGATGACCTCCAGCACGGGTCTCTTCAATCACAACATACTCAGGAGATGTGAGCCAGTAAGGCCCTGACCACTTCGCCAACCGCAGTCGTTCAACTCCATCCCCGCAACACGCTCAAGGTGACATTTCCACGGTTGAAGGTCGGATTGCTTAGGAGAGGTCCACTATGGGAGGGGCGTCGCGCCTCCAGGACCTTCTGTGTCGTTGCCCTTGTTAACCTTGGCATCCAAGCGACCAGCATGGCTCGTAACAAGGCCTGTTCAGAGTAAGAATAATTGTTGTGTTCGTGAATGAAGATTTCACTGGCTCGGAGAAAATTTTGAATACTGATCCGTGCTATAGGCATAGCCACCGACCTTTCTTACACGGCGAATCCAGGGTGCCGCGAGACTAGGGTGTCATTTTCCGCAATGAGCGCAGTGATTGTCGCCAGCGTGATGTGCCGAGCAGTAGGGCGTGATTTCACATTGGAGATCTTTGATGAGTACAGGATCGCATCGCAGTCGTCATTGGACAACGACCCATGATTTTGGTGCGCAAACCCGATGAGTTGTTCCGACACGCGCATCAGTTCTCGTACTTCAGGTCGCAGATTGCTAAGAGGGGGACGCAAGGACTCGGACATAGGGCAACCGCCTTTCTTCACAAAATAGCGGCGGTAGGCCGTCCAGGTGGCCGAAGGTAGGTTGTGGGTCTGGCTAACCCTCCGATCGCGTCTGAAACCTTATTGACCAAGGCCACTCCCACCTTTGAGAGGCCTCCAGGATTTACTAAAAAAAAGACTTGTCATCATCCATGGCTTTAAGGTCTTGTCAGTACACTTGAATGGTGCCGCAAGCCTAGGCCCAGCATGGGGAAAGTGTCAAGACAAGGCTTCGTGGAGAATCGCGAGAGCCGATCACAAGTCCATCCTCGGCAGCACCTTCAGATCAATCAGCTGGTACGCCCCGCTCACCTCTTGACGTAAAAGATAGAGTGGCTATCAAAGCTGGGAGGCGGGTGAAAATTTATTTCAACCAGGAGGTGTTGGACGTAATGACGCAGCATCCAAACAGCCCTGCCACTTCCGTTCTGTTCATCGACAGTAGTAAGAACCAACGCACTTATTGGGTAGATCAACTGAGGCGTTGCGCCTCTGAATACGAAATAGTTGAAGCCTCAGATATGCGTTCGGGGCTGATTCTCCACCGATCTCGGCGGATTGATTGCGTGGTGCTTGAACTGTCGCTCCCGAACCAAGAGGGCTTCATGACTCTCGTTAAGTTAGTGCCAATTGCAAGCAGACCGCAGGTTCCCGTGGTTGTTCTCACCCTGATGACACAACGAGGCGTGTGGGAGATAGCTAAACAAAGTGGTGCGTACACCTGTCTAGCCAAGCAACACAGCACTGGCGAGGATCTGCATCGGGCGATTCAACAGGCAATAGCGTGTGTTGGTCAGATGCCCAAGGAAGATCAGCACCGGAGTCGGTCCGCCGACCACCTCTGGCCTCTTCACTCATAACATTCTCAGGAGATCTGAGCCAGCTAGTTGCTCTGCAGTTCGACTGGAGAGAACAGTAGATGAGGAATGGCTGTCAGTGACATCGCATCGTAGGAATTGGATCGTCGAAATACCGCTTTATCACGTCCGCCAGGAGACGCATCGAGGAGTCTTTTACCAGGAACTCACTCACGCCAAGCGCACGCATCTGGCGCTCCGCCTGAGGACTCCTGACCCCCGTCAGAACAAACACCGGCTGTTTACTATCCATAGTGCGAATCTGTTTCAAGACTTCGATCCCATTCATTCCTGGCATGTTCACATCAAGCAGAATGACATCTGGGTGTTCTCGACGATACAGCTCAAGTCCATTCCAACCATTGTCCGCGAGAGATACGTCATGACCAAGCCGGGTGAGTTGCCTGTCGGTGAGCGTTCGGAAATTTGCCTCATCATCAATTAACAAAATCTTTGCCAAGGCATTCCTCCTCGAACACATTTACCTCGTCCGCAGCCTGGTATACCCGCTTAGAATCATGCCACAGAACGTGCCTGCTCATACGCTAGGGAAGTCCCTAGGGCGCCACGCTAGCCACAAATTACTTACGGATCGGACATCTCCTCCGTGAGGGCCTTCACCACTTCGTCATACTGCAGCCGTTCCAGTCCATCCCCGCAAACGCTAGAGCACGGCAGGGAATTTCACAGCGAGCGCCCCGATATAGTAAATTGCTGTCCTTTCGGAGTGAGGGCGACGAGCATCGGAGCGAAGCGCAGGAGCGTATCGCATGCCTCCGAAAACGCCCTGAGGTCTACCTTGTAGGGGCTCACAGGCCACCGCCCTTTCTCACGATATCGGCGGTAGACCGTCCCAGTAGGCCGTCGGTAGGTGTATTAAATGTGTAGAGAGCCAACTTGAGCGTGGGTTGAAGTCGCCCACGCTGAAGATGATATTGAGATTATCAGCAAGCTCGTGGCAGTCATTGAGCGGCAACTATAGCGGTCGCATGATCAACAAGCCCTACACCTTAACTACCGCTTTCTCCACATCCAGGGCGGCACCGGCTGCGGATCGGCCCACAACCCACGCCTAGATTCTCGACGGCGGCTCCATTTGAGAGGGAGGGCGAGCTTCTTGCTGACGCCAAATTTGCTCCATGCAAGCCGTAGCCAGACGCGATCAGCAGAAACACTGTTTGAGTTACGTTTCAACGCTTCTAGGATCTCTGTGCCGGATATTTTCTGTCTGCTATGCAATTCCATCGGTACCAACCCTACTTCCATTCATAGGCCATATACTTAAATACGGGAGTTCATGAACCCCTTTTGACACTCGTCGGTCGGGTTAAAATCAAATTGCATTCAGTCACGCGCTGAAGGAAGGCATCGCTCGCGGTGTTGAGTGTGGAGAAGATAAAATCGGAACCGATGCGTTCAAGTGCACCTGCATTTTCGAGTACGTTGCGCACCTCGTGGCGCGCATTCGCCAAACCGAAACGGACGCCTCTGGCAGCTAGTTCTTCAGCAAGGGATTCGAGCATTTCGGCCCCCGTGACGTCCACATGGTTGATCGTACTTCCATCCAGGATAATCCATTCGATGTCGGTGTGGCTTGTAACTATCTCCACAACCCGTTTCTTGAAGTATCCCGCATTGAAAAAGACGATCCCGGCACCGAATCGGTAGATGATTAGGCCGGGATTGGTGATGGCGTCTTGGTGGTCGGCCACATCGTGCCATCCTCTCATCCCGGACACACGGCCCAACACGGCATCCGTCGGTCGCGAGGCCCGCTTAATGAGTAAGAGTAACGCACTCCCCACTGCCAGGAGAATCCCCTGCAGCAAATCCAACCAGATCACCCCGATGGTCGTGAACAGAGACAAGACGCACTCCGCTCGGTTCACACGCCACATCTTGCGGAGTGCAGTACCATCGAACAGTCCGATCGCCGCGATGATCAGCACCGCCCCCAATGCCGCCAGCGGGAGATACCGCAGGGGCGCGGTCAAGAAATACAGCACCCCTGCCATCGTCGCGGCCGCAATCAGCCCAACCAGCTGAGTTTTGCCGCCCATGGCATCGTTGACTGCCGTGCGCGAGTCGGCCCCTGTGACGGCGAACCCCTCCGACAAGCCAGCGGCGATCTGACAGGTCCCCAACGCAATGAACTCCTGGTCGACGTCGATGTCATAGTGATTCCGCGCGGCAAAGCTCCGCGCCGTCACCATCCCGCTGCTGAAACTCACGAGGGCCACGCCCAATGCGCCACCAAACAGTAGTTTGAGGTTTTCCCCGTCGAGTCGGGGCCAGCTCAAGCCTGGCAGTCCTGCCGGTAACGCACCGACCACCGCCACACCTCTGCTCTCCAAGCCAAGACCATAGACCAGCGCCACAGCCGCTATCGTGGCCAGCAATGGTGCCGGCGCCCGAGGGACTAAGCGCTTGCTTATCAGGATGACCGCGAGGGTCGTGATTCCGACGGCAAGCGTCAGCAGATGCGTTTCAGGCAGCTTACCAGCAAACTCGATGAGCCGAAGGCTGATGCCGGGCGCTTGCAAGGAGAAGCCGAACACTTTCCCAATCTGACCCAGAAAGATGCTGATTGCCACGCCGTTGAGATATCCGACCAGGATCGGTTTTGCGAGAAAGTCGGCGAGGAAACCAAGCCGAAGAAATCCTGCCGCGATGCATACCAGCCCGGTTAAGACTGCCAGGACCATGGACAGGGATCGGAGGGCGTCGGAGTCCCCGCCGGCCAGCGGCAGCACTGTGGCGGCAAAGATGGCGCATGTGGCCGCGTCGGGGTTCACGATCAGCTGACGCGAGGTCCCGAACAGCGCATAGGCCACGAGCGGAAGGATGGCTGCGTACAGTCCTACGACTGGCTCGAAGCCGATGAGCTGCGCATAGGCAATCGCGGTGGGAACCGCCACAGCGGCGACCGAGACGCCAGCCACGAGATCGAAGCGTAGCCATTCACGCCGGTAGTCCAGCAGTTGCTGAAGACCAGGCGCAAAACGGCGAATCAATACACGGTGGCTGTTCCCCACTACCGTCGAGCTTTCCGACATTTTCTTGACCATTCCGCCTCAGAATCAGGGGTTCAAGAAGTCACTCGCACTGACTCAACGGTTTCTGGCACGAAGGCCATGCACTACAAAGAAGTGAGTTCTATTCTCCGCTTTCCGTGTGTTCAAAGAGGCGACCCATCAGGCAATTGCCGCGCATCTTGGCTCTGCACATGAAGCCCCCCCGGATTCCCTCTGTTCTCAATCAGGTAGGCCGTGGTGATGAGTGCTAGGTGCGAGAATGCTTGCGGAAAATTGCCAATGTGTCTCCCAGTGATGGGGTCGTACTCCTCAGCGAGCAGACCCAGATGGTTCTTGATCGACAGCAACCGCTGCAAGAGCTCTTCCGCTTCGTCCAATCTTCCCTGCAGCGCGAAGTTGTCGGCGAGCCAAAAGCTGCAGGCCAAGAACGGACTCTCGTCACCCGGCAGCCCATCGAGCCCGAGCTCTGGGGCATACCGCTGGACGAAGCCTCGGCGCATGAGCTTCTTCTCGATCGCACGCACCGTCGAGACCATGCGGGGATCGTCGGCTGGAAGGAACCCGACGTGCGGAATAATCAGCACACTTGCGTCGAGCACCTCCGCGCCGTACGACTGGGTGAAGGCGCCGATATTCTCGTTCCATGCACGATCGCACACGTCCTCATGGATTCGCTCGCGAAGCCCGTGCAGATGCGGTAGCATCGACCTCCACTCGTCTCCGCCGACGCCAAACTCCTCATTCAGGCGGATCGCGCGATCGATGCCGACCCAGGCGAGTACCTTCGAATGGGTGAAGTGGCGCACCCCCCCGCCGCGCACCTCCCAAATTCCCTCGTCGGGCCGCTGCCACACTTTCTCCAGATGTTCAACGAGTACCCAAAGCAGCTGCGAGGCTTCCTTAATCGGTGGGAGCTCCGCCTTGCGGGCGGCGTAGACGCAGCCAAGAACTTCGCCGTACATGTCGAGTTGGAACTGATTCCAGGCGCCATTTCCAATACGCACGGGCCGGGACCCCTCATACCCAGGAAGCCACGCGAGTTCGGACTCGGTGAGCCGGCGCTCCCCGGCCAGACCATACATGATCTGGAGTCGTGCCGGATCGCCCGCCACAGCGCGCGCGATCCAGTCGCGCCATGCGCAGGCTTCGTCCACATAGCCGCCTATGAGGAGCGACTGGAGGGTGAGGGTCGCGTCGCGGATCCAGCAATACCGATAGTCCCAGTTCCGCACGCCACCGATCTCTTCCGGAAGCGAGGCTGTTGGAGCTGCGACAATCCCGCCGGTCGGCGCATATGTGAGCGCTTTCAGCGTGAGGAGTGAGCGGAGGACTTCATCGCGCCACCGACCCTGATACGTACAACGACCTGCCCACTCGCGCCAGTACGTCTCAGTCTGTGCCAGCGCTTTGCTCGGGTCGATCGCCTCCGGCAGACCACGATCCGAGGGAGCCCAACTTGCGACGAACGTGACGGTCTTTCCCTGCTGAATCGAGAATAAAGCCGAGACCCGTGAGGAGGTCGTCTTCACTGGGACCGAGGAGCGAAGATGCAGTGAGTCTGGCCCGGCAATTAGACTCATGGCGTTGTCTTGCGGCCTCACCCACGGGCGGTTTGCGCCGTAGTCGAACCGCACATCGAGGATCATCTCAAGCCGGACCTCGCCCGCGAGGCCCTGTACTATTCGAACGACGTCGCTCCGGTCCCTGTTCGGCGGCATGAAATCAATGATGCAGAACGCGCCGCCATCGCACTCGAACTTGGTCTCGAGGATCAGCGTTTCACCTCGATATCGCTGTTCCCTCTTGCGAACTGCCGTCGTCGACCGGATCCCCCACCGGCCGTGCTCGTCATCGCCGAGAAGCGCTGCGAAGCAGGCTTCCGAGTCGAAACGGGGCACGCACATCCAGTCGATATCACCGCTTCGTGAGACCAAAGCCGCTCCCTTCATATCACCAATAAGTCCGTAATCTTCGATCCTAGAAGCCATTATTCCTCCAGTCGTGGAGCGGTGTAAGACGATTCCACTGCAACCGTAGAGTGTCTCTTGAGACTGAAGTGGAAGAGAGAAGAAGACCCTCAGGGCACTCTGTAGGGGATAAAGTCAAGTGTCCTTGGTTGAATCCCTGGGGTCAGCAATGCCCATCAGATGTATCATGGTTCACCGTTCCTTTCAGTCGGACCGTATCTCACAATGTCGGATAGACCGCTGTGCAAAACTGCTCACAGGTGGGTACCACAGCTACATTCATGTTGCCGCTTGTCTCAGCCTGGTTGTCATGGACGATCATGCGATGGTGCGACAGGGGCTCCGGGCTATACTTGAAAGCTATGGCCAAGACTTGAACAGTGTAGTGAAGTGGGCCTGAATGAGCCTGCATAGCTGAAGCGGAATACGATGTGCCCCTTAGCTTCTAGCGGAAGGAATCCTTGACTACTGGAGTCCCGCTTCCAGTCCAGTATCCGCCATTCATGCGCGGGGTAGAGTGACGGATGGCAAACCGTCCGTCTGGCGAAAGAACCAAGCCCCCAGCCGATCCACGGACCCGAGACACCAGCTCTCGCAACATTTGTCGAGCGGCAACCGCGGGACTCTTTCCCATAGCCAGACGATCGCAGATACTCTTGGCCATTACCAGGCGGATGATGCCTTCACCAATGCCCGTCATCGACACGGCACCGCTCCTATTGTCGGCGTATACTCCGCAGCCGATGAGCGGGCTATCGCCCACCCGCCCTGGCAACATCGAATTAATACCGCCGGTCGAGGTACCTGCTGCCACCGTCCCGGATCGATCCAAGGCGATTGCGCCAACGGTCCCGTGTCGTCCTATTGTTGAACGTCTCTGTCGCGTAAGAATTCGGTCATAGGAGAGGCGGCCATGCCTCTTCGTGGAATAATGCCGCTTGAGTTTGAAATGGCGAGCACATCTGCCGGCAAGCGGACCGACTAATAGGACATGGTCCGTCTCTTCCATCACCAGGCGTGCTGCCGTAATCGGGTGTTGAATCCCTTCGATTGAGGCGACGGCTCCGGCTTTAAGGTGAGCCCCTTCTATGATGGCGGCGTCCATTCGTTGCACACCATCCAGCTGGCGCTTTGCTCCCCGCCCGGCATTAAACAATCCTGATTGTTCCAGGAGACTGATGGCACATTCGACAGCGGCGAGAGCAGAACCCCCTTGCTCGAGGAGGCCATAGCTGACTGCGATTGCATCGCCCAGACAAACGGCCTGTGCCGGTGTCATGCGTTTAGACCCGGCGCCTCCATGTGCAAGAAGGAGAGGATGGAATCTGGTCAATTGAAGAAAAGATCCTGGGCCGGTCTAATTGTGCTCCCTTTGAAGATACTTCTCAATGTGCTGATTGGTCCGATCTGCTGCAGCCGCTGGGAGCGATCAATAGCGTGACTCCTGTTTCTGCTTTACATAGCCCCGCTCTCTCAGGCACGCCCGTGCATCGTTGATGAAGGAGGTCAGGCAATACTGTGGATTTTTGGTCGTCAGACAGTAACCTTCAATCGATTTCATGATCGATGCATCGAAGGCGAAGACGGGAACGGGTGTAAGGAGCGCGACGAGGAGGAGGAAGAGTTTCATGCGGCACCTCTTCTGTGAGGACCTTCAGCGTAGTCCTCGGTTGGGCAGGGCGTCAAGTGAGTCGACTTCTGGGTAGTGTCTCAGTTTCATTTATCTAACTCGCAGATTTCTTCCAAAGACCAAACATGATCCTAAACTGTGCCCCATCCTCCCCTCCTCCTGGCTACGAGTAGGCCATTCACGCTGTTTGAATTTTTAAAAAGCTACTATTCCAGTCAGTTGGAAAGATATGATAAACTTCGCTCCCGGCAAAAATAGGTGAACCCATGAGTATCGATAGTAATCTCCCCGCAGCTTTTGATACTCAATCGAAGGAAGCCGTAATAAAAGCTCACTCTTCTGGCACCAGTTGGGAAGCCGATGTTCCTGTCGACCCCGTCAATATCCTGATCGTAGACGACGAACCGAAAAATCTCGTTGTCCTCGAAACCATTCTCGAAGATCCACACTATAGACTGGTCAAAGCGACATCCGTTGACCAGGCATTACGGGCGCTCATCATAGAAGAATTCGCCCTCGTCATCCTGGACGTCCAGCTGCCAGAGATGACCGGCTTCGAGCTGGCCCAGATGATCAGGCAACGGAAGAAGACCGCCCAGCTCCCGATCATCTTCCTGACCGCGTACTACCATGAAGACCAGGATGTGCTCCAGGGCTATGGGACCGGTGCAGTGGATTATCTCTTCAAACCGGTGAAGCCGGCCATCCTCCGTTCGAAGGTCGCCGTGTTTGCGGATCTCTGCAGGAAGAGCCGTACCCTCCACGCCGAAGTCGTGGAGCGCCGCCGCGCCGAGGAACAACTGCGCGAGCTCAATGAGGCGCTCGCGCAATCGAAGAATCGTCTTCTGGCGTTAACCGCGGAACTGAATCTGAGTGAGCAACGAGAGCGGAAGCGGCTCGCGACGGAACTACATGACCATCTCCAGCAAACGCTCGTGCTCGGCAAGATCAAACTGGGACAGGGCAAACATCTGACCGAGGCGCTTCCCGCTTGTGCGACGCTTATGAAGGACATGGATGACGTGCTCTCTGAGGCGCTTAAGTATACTCGCACCTTGGTCACGGAATTGAGCCCACACGTCTTATACGAACACGGGCTCATCGCTGGATTGAAATGGCTGTCGGAGTCAATGAAGAAGCATGGCCTCTCGGTGACAATGACCTTGATATCGAAAGAGGAGCCCAAGCTGCCGGAGAATCAAGCGGTCCTCTTGTTTCAATCAGTGCGGGAATTGTTGATCAACTCATCCAAGTATGCCGGGACAGGTCAGGCCGAAATAACGCTCGAGTATCACGATGGCCAATTAATAATTGTTGTGCGTGATGAGGGCGCAGGCTTCGATTTTGCTGCTGCTAATAGCCCTACTGACGGGCTCTCTTCGAAGTTTGGCCTGTTCAGCATTCGTGAACGCATGAAGACGCTGGGCGGCCGGTTCGATATTCAATCGTCGACCGGCGTCGGGACCACGGCTACACTGGTGTTGCCGTTTGCGAGGAGAGTGGAGCCAAAAATAAGTCAAATATCGGGAAGGAATGCTGTTGAGGGCTCTCTCGAACATTTTACCATGCACCAGCAGGATTCAAAGATTCGCGTCTTGCTGGTGGATGACCATGCCATGGTTCGTGAGGGACTCCGTAGCGTGCTTGAACGGTATGCGGATATTGAAGTCGTCGGCGAGGCATCGGATGGTCAACAGGCAGTGATCAGCGCCACACGGTTACAACCGTCTATCGTGGTGATGGATATCAATATGCCCACGATGAATGGGATCGAAGCTACGAAGAGCATTAGGACTCGTTTCCCGCGAATCTTAGTCATCGGATTGTCAGTCAATGTAGGCGATGAAAACCAGCTGGCGATGAAAGCCGCTGGTGCCACCACTCTTTTAACGAAAGAATCCGCTGTCGAGCATTTGTATGGAGCGATTCTTCAGGCAATAGAAAGTCGGCCGGCCCGCAAACCGGTGAATGAGGCACAAGATGAGATGGCCGCGAATCCAACGTCGTAGGTGAAAAATGCCGTAACTTGGCATTCGGAACGCGGCATGGTTCGACATAGAGCATCAGGTTCCTAACCCTCCTCAGTACTTTCACATCAACCCTGATCAGTAGAGATACATTCGCTATCAGAGCGGGTTTTGTTATGTTCACCATTTGGTTTTATTCTGGCGAAATGAGGCCATTTAGGGTGTTTTGTGCCTTAGATTGAACACGCCGGGAACACGTAGGATGGTTACATAATACCGGAACTATTAACGATCAACATCAGAGCGGGGATGATCTTTAGACAACTTGGCTGAGAATGAGCCGGCCACAGCAGTCGCTTTGAGAGATACGTCCATCGGTCAATGGGACTTCATTGGATAGCATAAGCGACGGGCTTGAGCCCATAGCCAGTCTCCCCGCTCCAACCCTCATCCGAAAGTGGGAGGGATTCACTCTCACGTACTCACAAAGAGGGATACACAGCGAAGAAGTCCGCCTGCTACATTCGCAGCAGTAGTGCGGTTCCACCCCCAATCAACCGGAGGGTAGTTCTATGCAAGATATTCAACGATCACTCAGCCATGCCACCACGATTCTGAGCGATGTTCTCGACGAACTCCCGTTCCCCGATGCTGTCGATTCCATCGCATTCGCCTTGACCGAGATCGAGAAAGTAGAGGGAATGTTAAAGAGGTTGGAGTTGTTGCACGAGTTCTTCCAGGCTCATCCAGAAATCAACGCGTGATGTGAAGAGGCCTTGAAGGCTGGCGAGTCGTTCCCCTCGACATGCCTGCGTCACTTGCCAAGAAACTAGAGGTAACCCATGTATGCCAAGTGCCTGAGCGATCTTGATACATCGGTGGCGGTGGCAGTGGCGGTTCTACACCGTGCTCGGACCTACTATGCTGACGAACAAATGGCCGATCAACACTTCAAGACAATAGAGGGATATATGGACAGTATGAGAATCACGCGAAATCTAGCCGCCGCAATCGGACGACTTCAGGAGGCACTCGACGAAGTACCACCGGATAGTCGACACACTACGAAGCTGGAACTAGCGATGAGATTGATTGAGGAAGTTGAGCGATCCCATGCACCGCGATCTTGAATCTATGGAGTCATTTGTCGGCAAACGTGGCGTACCTGAGCGGGGGTCATCCGTGGCGATGTGATCCGTCAGATCAATCGGCAGCCGGTCAAGTCAGTGAAAAATGATGATTCAGGATACCCTGGCCGTTCCCCCTTCGTTTAGCCTACTTGAACGCCCACCCTATCCTGCCATCGTGGCGGTTATTCTCCGCGAGCAATCACGCACTCGTTTCCTATGCCTGAATAGGCAGTTACGCGATACTCGGAACTTCGTAGTTTGGTAATCCCTCCCAAGTGCATCGCCTGGATGCGGGTGACATCAGGCACGCCCGTTAAATACCCTCGACAGTCCTGACCTTGTTTCGCATCGATAATGGTAGGATTTGTTGTCCCAAGGGGGATGATATAGGACTCGCAGCCCGAGAGGCTTGGCAGCAACAAGGCGATCAGCACTAGTCGGATATAGCAGGCTTTCATTTTGTCCACTCCCGTTTCCATCTCTCGTTCCTCTTGAAGGCGTCCGTCAGAAGATTCAACTTACCTACTCGCTTAGGCCTCAAGGGGGGAAACACCCCTGGTTTGCCATGACAATGCAGCCGAACAATAGGATGCGGGAGAGGATTCCTGCCTACTCGGTCCTTGCCTTTAGCTCTTTCGCTTCGCCTTTGATTCGTTCTCCAGCTGCTTTGGTTTGTCCTTTCGCCCGCTCCAACTCGGCTTTCGTTTTGTTCCCTTGGGCCTCTTCCACGAGGGCCTTCGCTTCCCCTTTGGCCTTCTCGGTGTTCGCGTTCGCTTTTCCCTTCATGTCTTCAAAAGCGGCTTTCGTCTCACCAGCCTGACCCACTTGTTGCAGGCCAACGATCAGGAATAGAAATGCCATTGTGACCATCATGAATGTTCTCATCTAACCCTCCGTGTTAAAAATGAACCACCCCGAGTCGCCACGGCGAGGTGACACAATTAAGTGAACGCCTCACTCTTTCCGGGATTCAACGTCTCTCGTTTTCTGATCGTTCACGGTCGCTTCTATACGATCTCTGACGGATATTTCCGGTCTTCTGGGTGGTTTCATCAATAGGCAAACCCACTTCCTTGCTCTCCTACCCTTTAACAAAAGAGTCCGCGTCATCGATATGCAACGATTGGCCCTGGATGGGCTCGCGGGGTTCGACGATGGCACCCTTTAATTGCCCTGCCTCGCGTTGTTCCAGACCAGGTTGGCTGCCGAGCCTCCCATTAGATGGGTCCACTTTCATCCAGTCCGCACCCGTCGCCCAATTAGCCGGTAACCCAATACTCAAAAGCATCCCACAGACTAAGACACTGGCTAGTTTGAGACTTGAGGCCATGGACGCCTCCTCGGTTAGAGGTATAAGAACAATAATTCGCGTTCCGGAGTCTCGTCTCCCTCCACCGTTACTGTGATTTCTGCCGAGCATAGCCCGATGCTTTTAATTCACGGCACCGCCCCTCTTTATCGCCTGCTCAGGCGGCTTGGGACCGGACAGCGGCACCGCACAAATTGCAGACATAGCCCGTTCCGTGACCCTGTTCATTACAAGCCATTTCCAGGACCACATGCATACATTTTCGATCTGCTCTTTTCCATTCGGCCCGTCGAGTCGCGATTTGACTAGGTGTCATCATGATGGATTCCTCCTGAAACCCTTAAGATTACAGTCATTTTCTTCATTGACCTCATCCCTCTTATATCAATTGGCATACGGACTGTATCAGGCAGATCATTTGAAAGCCGCTGGTGAAAACCCGAGCGGCAACTACCTAGGTGCACTATCCTTGGGGAGTCTGGACGTCAGAAAGAAATGCCCCAAAGTGAGGATGGCGAAAGGTGGGCGCAGACCAGCCTCGATCTCTTGGGCGGACACTTCAACTTACCTGACCCGATTTCTATCTATTCCGCTTTGGAGCCCTCGAAGCAATTCCTGCCAAGAAGTATCTATTTCTGAAAGACCGCCACGATCCTCTACACTTGCATCTGAGTCGGAGCCCAGCTTGCATCAGGCAATGTGTGAACCACTCGCGGTCATTCAGAAAGTCTGCATGTTTCATGTAATTCTATTGCTCCTGCTGGCAACCCTTAGCGGCTGTAGTCATACCCTCGAGACCAAAGACCCCTCTCGCACTCAGGTCGTCATGGTTCATGACGGCGATACAATCACCGTGGCCTTTCAAGGGACCTCCCAACGGGTGCGTTTAGCAGGGATTGATTGTCCTGAATCTGATCAAGACTATGGTGAAGAAGCCACTAAGACAACCAAGGGACTAGCCCTCAATCAAGACGTGCGGATGACTGGTTAGGCAAGCCGCAACTGGGCCAACGACGCACACGCCTTTCCCCCGCTGATGTCCGGAATGATGTTCAATTCGAGCACCGTGACTGCCGGGAGCTCAACCTGATGATCTTCCGTCTCGCTGGTTGCCCCTTGGGGACTGAAATTCCACTGCTGTCGCACGATGTCCCGGAACGACTTCCCATGATCCGGCGACCACCGCAAGACGTACTCTTGCGTGCGCTCAGTTCCAGTCTCCAGGAAGTTCATCCAGATGCGCCGTAGCCGTTGGGGATCATGAAAGAGAAACCGGATCGTCTGCTTCCCCGGCTCTGCGGCGCGCCATCCTAACACCCGACGTGGGAGCAATGCCTCCTCGATGGGATGGGCGGCATCCTCCGACGTGACCTCCACTTCCGCAATTCCCTCTACCTTCAACCAATCCACGTCAGGAGATTCGACCTTCTTGTGTTTGATGAGTCGCTTGCGCATTGGGTCACCTCCTGATTTCCAAGCTACGGCCCTGACTCGATCAGCCCACTTTTAGTGTACGTCTATTACTTTGACGTCGAAGAACAGCGTCAGTCCGGCGAGCGGATGGTTTAAGTCCAAGACGACTGTGTGGTCTTTGATCTCTTTTACAATTGGTCGAACGGCTTTGCCGCTGACATCTTTCCCTTGCAGTTGCGCGCCGACCTTGATCCCTTCAGGAACGTTGTTCTTCGGAACCTCCTGAACCGCAGTCAGATCCTTAGACCCGAAGCCGTCCTCTGGTGGCACGACCACATGCTTGGCCTCGCCGACCGTCATACCCTCCATCGCCTTCTCCAAGCCGCGAAGGATCTGCTTAGTGCCTTGTGTGTATGTGAACGGGGCATTCCCCACATTGGTCTCGACCACTTGGTTGTCCTCCAACTTGACCGTGTATTCCAGAGAAATTACTTTGCCGTTTGAAACAGTGTCACTCATCAGGGAACCTCCTTCACCTATAGATAAAGGACGACTTTGCGCCGATGGGTCTAATCAGACTACTGGGGAGGACCCCAGATGGGTTTGGCTTAGGCTGGGAATAGCGTGGTGGCAAATCCTTATCACGAGTTCGCGGACTCACTGCGCTGTCTCGTGTTTTAAGCCCACCCCTGGCACACAAAAACTCGAAGTGGCCCTGCGCACGCTATTACAAGTAATTTTGAAGCGGCAGTAGGTTTCGAAATTGTGGATGGTTAGCACTAAGCGATTGCGCACCATGGCTGTCCTTTGCAATCATGCAACCCTGCGCAAACGGCATCTGCCCCCGTCCCCCATAATTTTCCCCATTCCAACACCGCGTCGGAACCGTTCCGAACGGCGCACCAATGTTTGTGATGCTCCCCATCAAGTGGAACAATTGCGCCGTGGAAGACAAGTTGTCCGTTAGAAAACCTGTTGGACCCATCGAGATAATCAGCTATCTCCGCGTAAGGGCAATGGATATCGCACATGGCTTGCTCATTGCACAGTTCCTGGCCATGACCTCGATTCTTCTCATCGACCATAATGAAAAAGATTGGACGTATTATGCGGATCGACTCAAGTTGTCCATTCCAGACTGTCTCGTTCTGGAGGCAAGAGATATCCAATCCGGTCTAGACCTGTATCAGTCTCGGCGAGTCGATTGTATCGTCACCGAGATCTATCTTCCTGACAGTTCTGGGTTCGAATTGTTGATTGACGTGGTACCTCGGGCGAGTGAGCCGACTGTGGCGGTGATCATGCTCACCCGGCTTTCAAAATCTGGCCTAGCTCAACTGGCAAAGACGAATGGTGCTCACGCCTTCTTCGTCAAACGATTGACGTCGGGGGACGAATTGGCTCACGCCATCCAGCAGGCGCTTGTCACAGCAGTGCCCCCACAGAAAGTGTCGCCGGCTGATCATGGATCTTGGATCGATGGAACAGAGGTGGTATCTATCAAACCATGGGGAGGTGAACATGGACCGAGCAACGTTCAAAATCTGGATGGACGATATGTACGAGCGGCAAGGTTTGTTCGGTACGACAGCAGTCGACGCGGAATATGAATTACTCACGATGAATGAGGATGAGCCCGCTGAATGGCTAGCACAGAGGATGAGGCAGAAACCCGAAAGCACTTCAACTTGTAGTCAGGGTGAAGAGTAGAACCTATGGCTAGCAGCAGAGTAGAAACCATCAGACTCCTCTTGCAGCTGGCCCGCGTCAACCTGGAGTAGGTTGAACGTCTGGTCGAGACCAGAACCAATAGCGGATACTCAACAAAGTATTCAGCGGTCTGACGGATCTTGAGGAGGTAGTCCTGAAGTGAAGCATAGACTGGAGTCATAACCAATCGAGAACGTCAGCTAGAGGCATGCGGGACACTCGACATGAATCATGTTGTATCTACCTCACTTCAACAAATGGAGGTGTCACATGAAACCACCCATGCTGATCGGAATGGCCCTGTCAGTCCTGCTGAGCTGGCCACTGCTCTCAACGGGTCAAGAACCAGCGATAACGGGAGAGAAGTCGGTGAATTTTCCGTTAAGCTATAAATGTTCGGCGAATTCGCCTTGTCGCAACGTCACGGGAGAAATCACCCGGATCGAAGAATCCTATTGGATCACGACGCCGGAAGGCAAGGAAACGCACTTGAAAGTGACGCGTGACACCAAAATGGACCAGTTGCCCAAAGTCGGTGATAGCATTGCCGCGCAACTGACCTCAACCGGCGATGCGAATGCGATTGTACAACTCGAGGAACTGCCAAAACCCCAGGATCTGAGACTTCCAGGCCGTTCTCAGAAGGAGGTACGAGATAGTATGTCCAATGAATCATTACAAAGAGACGTAGAGACGACTCAGACGGGAGCAAATGAATAAGGATTCCACGCTCAGGCGTTGATGGCTTGACGGCGGCTCTTCCGAGGTGCATCACGATCGTGTCTGGTCACCGAAGAGCCGCCCATCAACCGATGGGTTTCCGCAAAAAGAATCTGGACGGACAAACGCTGAAGAGATGATGAAACCTTTACTTCTAATTTGAACGGTCTGATGGTATTCGCTCTGTGGTCATGTGCCCGATTGGCCTTTTGCTGGAAACACACACATCAAAGGGGGCAACATGAATAAACTTATGCTAGCTGTTTCTACGGCGATAATATTTGGGGCTGGAACTGGGATCGTTGCCGCAGCCGATCCTCTGGGAGAGAAAGAGGTGAAACCCACTTTGACCGAGCGCATTACCCAAGCGACCGTCAAAGGCACATTGATGAAGATGGCTGGCCAATATTATTTGGTCAAGGATATGGACGGCAGAGAAATCAGGCTGTACGTCGATGCCGATACAAAACTCGATAAAGTCATGGTCGGAGACAAAGTGAAAGCCTATGTGGATGACAGTATGTATGCCACGACTCTTCAGCGCGATGATTGAGGCCGGTACTGAGAAGTGCGCTGTAATGCTGCTGTGACGGGCTGCCAGCTGACTACCTGGCTCGATGGGGAGGGATCTCCGAACTGAACCCTTGTTGAAATGAAAGATGCTCCTCGAAGAGATCCTCCCCATCAGCTAAATATGTCTTCCAAAAAGACAGTGCCGACCATTCTACTGGAATCACAGGGGGAACTGCCTCGCGAAGTTGGTACTGATTTTTAGCCCTTCAACGAATTGGATTGGTGGAATTCGGTCTTTCGGGTAACGCTCCTGCCATAACATCAGCAACTCTTCGAAGACAGGCTCACCTCGGTCAACCCCGATGACATATCCACCGTAATTTTCGCCCTGGTGTACTTAGTGATGCCTCGATCTCGGCGGCGGTGCAGGTGCAGTTGACGAGTCACCGTATCTCGCACTTCCTCCACGTCAACGTGACTACCGAACGTGGGATCGCGAAGCTAAGCGGTGTCCTGGAATCGAAAGAACAACGTGCTCAAGCTGAGCCTCGCGCGACAAGTTGAGGGGTCCTCAAGGTGGATACCATTTTGCAGGTACAGAGTCGTGCTTCCGCTGATAACCGCCCCAGCCATGACACGAAATCCGACGGGAGAATCCCCCATGATGCTCAGTGTAGGAGTACCGAAGTTAACATAGCCATTTCGATTACATCTCTTTTCTACACAACAATTACCACTGATGACATCGCATTTGTTCTGGCAGGCTCCCCTTCGGCAGCAGGCTCTTCTTCTCCAGCTCCTGACCGTGCTCTTCGATGTCCTGGAGTAATGAACGACGTCGTGACGATCGGGATAGATTATAGGCCGCTACTTTGGCTCTCCAGTATCACCGCGTAAGGCCAACGACATCACCATTACGGGGGACGAAAGGATGCTGAGCAACCTGCAAAGGACTATCCAATTCTCTCGGCCACTGGTGCCGACAGTTCTGATTCACACAGGCCCACAGGTGCAACGCCGGGACGGTCAGCTTCCGACCCGAGACCGTCCAGCTCATGATCGGTTCGGCATGATGGGTCATACATTTTGGGCAGGTCATCATTCGTCCCTCCTCTAAGGAAATTTAAGGGAGGATATCACTGGAGGAGATCCAGAGGACTAGGAACGTCCCTAGTTTTTCCATTCCTTGCGCGCTGATTCCTAGAACACGCCATGATTGATCGCCGGCGCACCAGGTCGACCGATTTCCTGCTATAACAGCGATAGACATGAGGGATAAGCATGGCCCGCACTTATGATGAGCTCATGGCGAAGTATGAATACCTGGACACACAGGACACGCAGGTCCGCTTCACCACCGACCGGACCGGTGTGTCAGCTGATGGCGTCAGACGGGTGCTCGTCCATCTCCACACTCCGGCCACGTTCGGTGAGGAATGGGATTTCGAAGCCAAGGCCCAGAACGCAGGGATAGGTGTTGGAGAGTATGCGCTCACCATGAATCCATTACTGCAGATGAGCATGGAGCAGGCGATTGTGCAATGGATGAGGGACTGGAGTTTGGAATAGCCTTTGGCCGCCTTGAGCGGCCAGTGGCAGCTCGTCTGCAGCGTCTGCTGAATGCGCTCCTCGAGAACGGAAGCTGCTATAGCGGCTGACCTGCAGGGGCACTGAATGTTAAGCCGCCGGCTGCATAGCTACTGAATTGTGCGCGTTCCGGCTTCGATCGCGGGTTTTAGCATCCGAGGGCTTGGATCCAACGTCGCGAAGCTCATGCCTCACTCGGAAACCGACTGGGTGTGGGAATGAGTATGCAGACGAGAAATAGCGAGCACCGAATCTTTGCCACTCTCTTGCGGGAAACTCGCCAGGGGGTAGGCGCATAGGATAGAAAAGGAATGTTCCTTCATCAGCTCATTCCAGAGTTCCTCTAAGCGAACGGCGGCACGGGTGTCTCCGTTCGCCCAGAGGATCGCGACCATTTCACCGAACATACGGACCGGCCCATGCTTAGAAGCTGGCCCAATAAGGCTTCCCATCACGTTCTTGAAGAGTTGTTCGTTAGGCCAGCCGTCAAGCATAAAGGTCGATAACTGTTCGCGAGCATCCAAGAACCACAGCTTGTCGTGAGTGATTTCTTGCGTGGTCAACCCTTTGCGAAGCTCCTCACGGTGTTGCGCGGTCGCGATGATAAGGACCGTCTCATTGGCCGTCAATCCCTCCCTGATAAACTTCGTAACTGATTCGGTTAAAAAGGTGTCGTCTTGGTAGAACTGCACGGAATGGTCGTGGGCACCCATACACCCTCTCTTCATGACGCTTCTCTGAGAGCTCTATGCTAACTGACACGTTAAAGAATCTGCAAGTGTGTGGAGTCTCTGATTTCATCGTCGAGGCCCTCCCTTCATAGAGGCACAGTGTAGGAGGGATGCGCACGAGGGCATAAGGGGCGATGGAGGATCTACCGGCTTCATGGTCCCGATGATGGCGGGATCGGGCCGCGCCAACGGCCTTTCAGCTTCGTCACGGGTTGGTCTTCATTGGGCCACCAGACGGTCAGTTCTCCATCGATCTCACGAACTTGAACCATGATGTCCAGGAATGTGGGCTCCCGCCGAAACTAGTAAACGCCAGCTTTGCTGGGTGGCTCTGTGCTCCATTCGACGTTGGGCTGAGAAGTTGGCATGGCTGCCAAGTGAGGCTATGGACTGGGAATCGTCGAAGCTGGAGTATTAAGGGGCGCGAGCACTGAGTCTAGGTCCAACTGTATGGCGTAGCCATCGGTTGCAGCGGTCTCAGTCTCAACCTCAGTCTCAGTAATCTTCGATATTTGTCTAGCATAGTAGGCAACCACGATTCCATGCAGTTGGACTTGCTCACAGTGCTCTGCCCTCACGATACCGAATCTGAGCCACATTAAGCTTCGGGAACTTCACCCTGAGCAACCTCCACAACTTTCATTGAAGGTGCGCCCTCCTCCGTATCGCTTGCTTCAAGCGGCTAAGGAGTTCCCTAGTGTCGCCTGTGCTCCTGCAAGGGCCAATATAGTGAGACGCATCAAAGCGGAGATCCGCCATGGAATACAAGATCAGGCCCTCGTTCTATAGTTGCGAATGGGTAGTGGAAGTTTGGGAGGAGCAAGCAAGAGGGGAAGGGGGAGCTGTATCTCGTAGCATTTTCTGGCCCACTCGCAGAACAATTGGCCGCTGAATACATCGCGTTTAAGGAAGCTCAACCGCAACACCGTGTCGACGCTGCGTAGATTCAACCATGCCGACGGCCTCTGGAGGGCGGTCTACCCGCCGACATCCTTAGAAAGATTGGTAGACATGCCAAAAGAACGGATTAGCATTCAGAATTTCCTCCGAGCCAGTGAAATCTTCATTCATGAACACGACCATTATTCTCCCTCTGAACGGATCTTGATGTGGACCATGCTGAGACGCCTGTCTGCCAAGATGAACACATCCAAGGGTGAACAAGATCCTCGCAACCACTGACCATGTCCAGAAGTTCAGTCCAGTAAGGATCCTCTACCCTTAGTTGCCCCTTGGACCTTCCTTCTGCTTCCAGATATCGAGGAATGTTTGCAGGCTCCTCACCGTCTGCGTCAGAGAGTCCAATTCAAGTGGTGAGAGTGGGCCGTGCTGTTGCAGGTGGGCTTCGACCGGAGAACTGGCAGTCATAAATCGCGCAATCAGTCCTTGGGATTCAAAGTCAGGAGGAGGAGACTCAATCATGTTTTAGTGTACCCCCGCTCTTCCCCATGGGCTTTTGCTTGCTGGGCTTTCGTGGAACTGCGGCGCGAGCCTTAATGACGAGCTTGGAAGGAGTCCGCTTTCGCCTCGCTGTTGATTTCCTCATATTTCCATCATGCCAGAGAGCCCGTCGCTTTTGCCCAATAGTAATCCCCTGCTAAAATACTCATGTACATGAGGCAGGAGACCTCGATTCGCGTGCGGCCCGACTTCATTGTGGCCCAGACGCCATCGGGCTCCGGCTCATGTTTCCCCTTCGACGAAGAATCAGCAATGAGTTCCGTATTCCCCAATGTCGTGAATACCAAAATCATCATGACTACACCGAGAATCAGTTCAAGGACGATAATCCCATTCATACTGAGCATGACGCACCCCTTTTGAAAAACGTGAAAACCACCGTCGTCTATTCTTAGTAAATATATCTTGGGCAATTCAGACATTGGCCTAGTAAGGTACCTTGTTTGTTCTACGCTGTACCCTGGGTACCCTGATGGCGATTCACAAACATGGTTCTTTCGCTAGGCTGTTTGCTAGAAGGTGTGATTCCAGAGATCTTGTAGAGTGAAATTGCTTTAGAAACCGTCACGGCAACACTGCACGAGGCCCAGCAGTGTGACCTGCGGAATCTGAAGGAAAAGGCTCGATTCCGAAAGGGGTCGGGCCTTTGTTGTAGTTGAAGGCGCGGCCGCGCCACAATTCATTGCCACGGCGACACATCGAGGATCGGGCCTCGCCATTGGCCGTGAGGACCCTTCAAGTACGCATCCCTTCGATGGCCTGATATCGAGCCCCCTTGTCATCCTCACTGGTTACAAGGGGTTTTTGTTGTCTCGCTGGTGATGTGGGCTGCTGAGAGGTGGTATATAGGCCGTCGCGGGCACAAGTCTGGGCACAAGTTCATATGCCGACACGAGGTGAACTATTAGTACGTATGAGGACGGCGCTTGCTAGCCCTCAGGGTAACCTCCAATATTCCATAGTCATGAGAGAAAGTGCGCGGCTGTTTCTTGCCGAGGACCCGGTACGTACAACAACGAATCCGGTCTCGGATGGCGAAGCTGATCGTTATTACATGAATCCGCCCCATGCCAATGCCTTTGTGGAAGCATTCTGGTATTTGGTTTCAATGGGCATTATTCTCCCACAACCGCATGGGAACACAGTTGGAAACTTCAATTTTCTAATGTTGACACCACTAGGACGTGAGTGGGTGCAGGGGCAAGATCCCTCTCCCGAGGACGAGACTGGGTATTTAGCCGTTTTAACAGGCCAGATCACGAATCTCGATCCGATAATCATGGACTATGTAAAAGAGGCAGTGGCAGCTTATTCACAGCGGCTTCATTTCGCATCGGCGGTAATGATCGGCGCAGCAAGTGAGAAGGCCGTCTATCTTCTTATGGAAGCCTTTAGTAAATCAGCAAAGGATCCAATCATCCAAAGGAAGACGACAAATGCGATGGAGGAGCGGAAATTACCTGGAATGTTTAGCTGTCTCTCGGCGAATCTGACTGAGGCAAAGAAGCTGATGCCATATCCTATTCATGAAGGCTGTGGCCCTCATCTGACGAGCCTGCTGGAAGCGATTCGAGTTCAAAGGAATGAGGCCGTCCATCCTATGTCAGGACAAGTCACCGCGCAGTCTGTTATGGCAGATCTTAGGTACGCTGGATCGCTGCTGCACGAATCCAGCGTAGTTAGTGGGAGTGAATTCAGCGTAGTTAAGGTTCTCTCGCCAGAAGACGGGGGCCATCGCGACCACAAACAATGCGAGACCTCTAAGAAAGAACATATGGGCGATGGCACTGTTCGGTGGAAGCTGATAGGTGTCAAAAAAGAAACAGCCACGGGTATTTTCCACATGTATATTACGCATCCAATGGAGTGCCTTTGAGCGTCATGATTGGTTGGATGCGAATCCGCGATCAAGAACCCGAGCGATGGGAGGTCTTCAGGCGAGATTGTCTGGCTCTCATAGACGCAGCGAATGAGATCGATGGGACTGATAAAGGGAACATCCAACTGTTCAATCCCTTTCACAACGGTCTGCAGATCATCGCGCAGCGTGGCTTCAAAGAATCGTTCCTGACCCTCTTCGATGTTGTGCGACCGGATGCTCCATCAGCGTGTGCGCGTGCCTTCTGTAGTGGACAACAGATCTTGATCTCAGACATTAACGAAGACCTCTGGTTCAGACCGTATGTGTCCATCGCCAAGGCCAGTGGATTTCGTGCGGTACAGTCTACACCCATCGCAGGACAAGACGGTTCCATCATTGGTGTCTTCTCCACACATGCTGCCGAACGGCATACGTGGGAGCCAACATCCCTGCTAGGGGTGGGGGTATGTGCGGCGGAGCTAGCGAAGTTAGTACTGGACCTAAAGTGACACGCGTTGCTGTCATTGTGTCTGATTCAGAGGCTCGGTCATCGTACACATAGGAGGGGTTTAGGAGCGTACATGAGAGGGCCGGAGAATCCTTACCCCCCTGACCCTCGTATGGAAGTGTTCAGTGTTCCGGAGGATCTTCCGTATCTTTGGTCTTGTTTACCTTGGCTGAAAGGCGTCTCAGCATGGCTTGCAACGAGGCTTGTTCAGACTGGGAGTAATTGTCTCGTTCTTGGCGCTGAG
>Ga0134122_10000229_pt1 | contig 34863 bp, 35 predicted proteins | sample KB302_FD_96461 | JGI IMG/M metagenome (GOLD analysis project Ga0134122, IMG submission 96461) | Terrestrial soil microbial communities without Nitrogen fertilizer from Kellogg Biological Station, Michigan, USA - KB3-0-2 | ecosystem: Environmental > Terrestrial > Soil > Unclassified ... | reverse complement strand
ATCGGAGATTTCGGTCCAGCCGAAGGTCAGGCGCTCCTCGCCGCTCTCCAGGTCCGTGCCCACGGTCGAGAGCAAGATGCCGACCAGAATGATGGCGATCGCCTTCGGCACCGAGCCGCGCGCCAGCACCACGGCAAACATCAACCCCATGACCATGAGTGCGAAGTAGTCGGCAGGCCCGAACAAGAGCGCCATCGCCGTCAGCGGCGCGGCCAGGGCTGCGATGATGATGGTGGCCACGCAGCCGGCGATAAATGAGCCGATCGCGGCGATGCCAAGCGCCACCCCCGCGCGTCCCTGCTTGGCCATCTGGTGGCCGTCGAGTGTTGTTACGACGGAAGTTGCTTCGCCGGGAATATTGACCAGGATTGCCGTGGTCGAACCGCCGTACTGCGCCCCGTAGTAGATGCCGGCGAGCATGATGAGCGCGCCGACCGGGTCGATGCCGAAGGTGATCGGCAACAGCATGGTGATGGTTGCAATCGGGCCAACCCCCGGCAACACGCCTATTAGGGTGCCGATCAGGCAACCGAGGAAACAAAGCCAGAGGTTCTTCAGGGTGAGCGCGACGCTGAGGCCGAGCGCCAGGTTGGATATCAGGTCGAATGTCACGTCGGGTCCTTCAGCGCGTGAGGGCGCCCTTCAGCGCCGCGAAAAAGCCCGCGATCACTTCCTTGGCGCCGGCATAGGCATGCGACAGCGCACTGGGAATGAGGCCGAGGGGGTCAAACGGAATGGGCAAGTTGAGGAGCTCCTTGAACAGCAAGCCCGAAAGCAGGGTCAGCGCCACGGCAAAGATGAAAATCTCCGTGGGTCTTGTTTCGTCTGAGCCCAGCGAGGACATGACCACGGCCAAGGGCCCGGCGACGACGAGGCCGCCCCAGCGGATCGTGAGGGCGAACAGAACCACGGCGCCGATTACGAAGAATGGGCCACGAATGGCCCAGCGCTCGAGGGCCGGGCCCTCGCCAAACAGGCCTTGCACGATGAGCAGAATGCCAAAAGCCGCGACCAGGAACGCCAGCGTCTTGGGCAGCAGCCCAGAGCCGATGCCAGACAAATGTCCGACCGGTAGACTAAAGCCGCCAATATAGCCGACGGCGGCGATGGCCAGCAAAAATAGGCCACCGGCAATATCAATGGCGGAGCGCGCCGGCGGACGCCGATTGGGGGATTGTGACATGTGCCTTCCCCGTTGCTTCCTTGCCCTGACCGCGGCCCCGCGGGCCGGGGTGTTTTTGCGGTAGGCTGGACCCTAGCGTTCCCCTGCAGGTCCGTCCACCGCCAGGGCCTGCGACGTTTGCGGGTTTAGCGCCGCCTTGCCGCCCGTCAGGCGCCGGAGTGCATGGCATCGCGCAGAACACGCGCGACGTGCAGCGCCCCGCGGCCGGTACCGTCGCGGATTTGATGCCGACAGGAGAAGCCATCGGCGGCGATGAGGGCTTGCGGGGGGGCCTTGCGCAGGGCCGGCAACAAGGAAAGTTCCCCCATTGCCAGGGAAACATCGTGCGTTTCGGCCGCATAACCGAAAGCGCCGGCCATGCCGCAGCAGCTGGAGGTCACCGTTTCGACTTTGAGCCCGTGCACCAGCGCCAGCGTTTGTTGCACGGCACCCATGACGCCGAATGCCTTTTGATGACAGTGCCCGTGGAGGAGGAGCTCGCCCTCGCAGTGGCCGATGGGGCCGGCAACGCGACCGGCGTCGGCCTCGCGCGCCAGGAACTCCTCCAAGAGCAGCGCATGCGAGGCGAGCCGCTCCGCCTCGGCCCCTGGCAGGAGCGACACGAACTCGTCGCGTAGTGTCAGCAGGCAGGACGGCTCCAGACCCACAATCGCGATGCCGCGGTCGATCAGCGGCGTGGCGGCCGCAAGCACGCGCCGGGCCTCCGCGCGAGCTTCCTCGACCAGACCGGCTGACAGGAATGTCCGGCCGCAGCACAAGGGGCGTGCCGGTCGAGGCAACGACGCCCTGCCGCCGCCCAAAAGCCGGACGCCATAGCCAAGCCGGCGCAGCACCTCGACGCTGGCGTCGAGGTTCTCGGGCTCGAAATAGGTGTTGAAGGTGTCGGCAAACAGGGCGACGTCGCGGGCCCCGCCCACCGCTGCGCTTGCGGCGCGCGCGTCGTGCCCCAGGCGAAATGGTCGCGGATGCCAGCGCGGCAGAGGGCGTTTCGACGAGAAGCCGGTCAGACCTTCGATCAGCCGGGCTGCGCCCGGCATGGCGTTGCTGGCATTGATCAGGGGAGCCAAGCGCGCCGCGTAGCGCGCGTAGCGCGGCAGGTAGGCGATTAGGCGGTCGCGCACAGAGAGGCGGCGCTGCTTGTTGGCGGCCGCCAGCACCTCGATCTTCATCTTCGCCATGTCGACGCCGGTCGGACATTCCCGCCGGCAGCCCTTGCAGGAGACGCACAACTTCATCGTTTCCAGCATCTCTTGCGAGGCGAACGCGTCCGGGCCGAGTTGACCAGAGATGGCGAGCCGCAGCGCGTTCGCCCGACCGCGCGTCACGTCGCGCTCGTTGCCGGTGACGCGAAACGAAGGGCACATCACGTCGGAGACGAGTTTGCGGCACTCGCCATTGTTGTTGCACATCTCGACCGCGCCCTGGAACCCGCCGCCGGCACCGGGATAGGCCGACCAGTCAAACACCGTTGTGAGGGCCGCGACGCGGTAGGAGGGCTTGAAGCGGAACAGTCCACGGTCATCCATGCGCGAAGAACGCACGATCTTGCCGGGGTTCATGAGACCATTGGGGTCGAAGCGGTCCTTCACCGCTTCGAACAGGCGCACGGTGTGGGCCCCATACATGCTCGCGTGAAATTCCGAGCGCACCAGGCCATCGCCATGCTCGCCCGAGTGCGAGCCCTTGTATTCCTTGACCATGGCGAAGGCCGCCTCGGCGATCGCGCGCATGGTCGCAGCATCCTTCTCGAGCTTCAGATTGAGCACCGGGCGCACGTGCAAGCAGCCGACCGAGGCGTGCGCGTACCAGGTACCGCGCGTGCCGTGCTTTTCGAAGATGGCGGTGAGCCGTTCCGTGTAATCGGCGAGGTGCTCGAGGGGTACCGCGCAGTCCTCAATAAAGGAGACTGGTTTGCCCTCGCTCTTCATGGACATCATGATGTTGAGGCCCGAAGCGCGCACGTCCCATACCGCCTTCTGCCCGGTGGCATCGGTTACCTTGACGACGCTGTTGGGGTGACCAAGATCGGCCAGCAGCTCATCCAGTCGGTCCAATCGGCGCAGGTTCTCGGCCTGTTCGTCCTCGGCGAACTCGACCAGCAGCAACGCATCGGGCCGGCCGCGCACGTAGGTCTCCATCACGGGCCGAAACATGGCAATATCGCGCGCGAGTTCGATCAGAGTGCGGTCCACCACCTCCACGGCCACCGGGTTGAGCTTGACGATGTGCTGGGGTGCCTCCATGGCCTTGCGGAAGCTGCCGAAGTGGCAGATGCCCAGCGCCTTGTTTTTCGGCAGCGGCGACAACTTCAGCTCAATGCGTCGCGAGACGGCAAGCGTGCCCTCCGAGCCGCACAGGAGGGTGGCGAGATTGACCGGCCCAGGCCCTGGCCGTAAGGCATCGATCAGGTAGCCGCCAACGCGTCGCGACACCTGCGGAAAGGCTTGCGCGATATGCGCCGCCTCCCGTCGGCCGAGGGCGAGCATGTCATGCACAAGGCTGAGGCCACCGGGATCGTCGGCCGCGCCGGGCCCCGGCGCGGCGGCAATGGACGCCGGCTTCGAGGCAAGGTCACCAACCGGTCCGAGCGGCGCCAGGTTGCGTCCGACCTCGCCGAAGTTGAGCTCGCTGCCGTCGGCCAGGACAGCGGCGATGGACATGACGTTGTCGCGCATGATGCCATAGCGGATCGAGCGCGTGCCGCACGAGTTATTGCCCGTCATTCCGCCGATCGTGGCACGGCTGGCGGTCGAAACGTCGACGGGAAACCAAAGCCCGGTCGCACTCAGTTGGCGGTTGAGATCTTCGAGCACAATGCCCGGTTCGACCACGCAGCTACGGGCGGCGGGATCGACGCTAATGAGCCTTTTCAGGTACTTGCTGAAGTCCATGACCAGGGCGCGGCCAACGGTCTGTCCCGACTGAGAGGTGCCACCGCCGCGCGGCACCAGGGGCACACCCTCCTCGCGCGCTGCTGCCATCGCAACACGCACGTCTTCGTCGGTTTTGGGCACGATCACCCCGACCGGTTCGATTTGATAGTGCGAGGCGTCTGTGGCATAGCGCCCGCGTGAGAAGCGATCGAACAAGACCTCGCCCTCAAGGTCGCGCGCGAGCCGCGCGGCGAGGCGGTGTGAGGTCGGAGCCGTGCTGGTTATTGGCATGGCGCGGTAATGCCCGTCCTCGCCGCGGGACACAAGTTCTATTGGACGGCGAGCGGACGCGGCTCTAGCGCGGGCCTGAGCCTGTGAGCAGGCTGGGGCAGGCTCGGTGCGTCCAGCAAATGCCGCAAGGGTGAGGCCGCGCGGGGTCAAGGCGCCGACCGCCCAGGGGTGGGCTTTCTTGGCGGTTGCGGCCGCCCGTCCGGCCGTGGAATTGACGTTTGCCCGGCTGCGGGGGTGCGCCCAGTGGGTTGGCAGCGCGCCGCGAGCCTGCTTTAAGCTAGGGGCGCGTCACTGCTATTGGAGAGAATCGAATGTCGAATGCGCCGCGCCGCGCCGGCCGCCATTTTCTGCAGATTCCGGGCCCGACACCGGTACCCGATCGCATCCTGCGCGCCATGGACATGCCCGTGATTGATCATCGCGGGCCCGAATTTAGGGCCTTGGGCCTTCGGGTTCTGGCCGGCATCAAGACGGTCTTCAAGACCTCCGAGCATGTCTTCATCTATCCATCCTCCGGCACCGGTGCGTGGGAGGCCGCGCTCGTCAATACGCTCTCCCCCGGCGATAAGGTCCTGATGTACGAAACCGGGCATTTTGCCAGCCTCTGGCATAAGCTCGCCTTGAAGCTTGGACTGCAACCGGAGTTGATCGCTTCCGACTGGCGCAGCGGTGTCGATGCCGACGCCAACGAAACGCGCCTGCGCGAGGACAAGGCGCACACGATCAAGGCCGTATGCGTGGTGCACAACGAGACGTCCACGGGTGCCACCTCGCGCATCGATGAGGTGCGCCAGGCTATCGATGCCGCAAAACATCCGGCCCTCTTCATGGTCGACACGATCTCGTCTCTGGCCTCGATCGACTATCGCCACGACGCCTGGGGCGTGGACGTCACGGTCGGCGGTTCGCAGAAGGGACTGATGCTGCCTCCGGGCCTTGGCTTCAACGCCGTAAGCCAAAAGGCTCTCGCCACGGCCCGCGCGGCGAAGCAGCCGAAGTCTTACTTTGCCTGGGAGGAGATGCTGCCCGCCAACAAGGAGGGTTTCTTTCCGTACACGCCGGCGACGAACTTGCTCTACGGCCTGGCCGAGGCCATCGACATGCTGCACGAGGAGGGGCTCGAGCGCGTGTTTGCGCGTCACGACCGGCATGCGGAAGCTACGCGCCGCGCGGTGAAGGCCTGGGGCCTCGAGATTTGGTGCAAAGACCCCAGGTATTACTCCTCAAGCCTGACGGCGGTGCTGTTGGTCCCGGAACAGGACGCCGACGCCTTGCGCCGGGTCGCGCTCGAGGCCTTCGATATTTCGCTGGGCACCGGTCTTAGCAAATTGGCAAAGAAGGTGTTTCGCATCGGTCACCTCGGCGACACCAACGATTTGACCATGCTGGGAGCCCTCGCCGGCGTGGAAATGGGACTTGCCCTTGCCCAAATACCGCACACGCCGGGCGGGGTGCGGGTGGCGATGGACTATTTCGCCGAGGTTGCCAAGGCTGGGCGGGCCTAAGCTGCCACCGAGGCCGCCGGCGAGCGCCGGCAAGACGGCGAAAGCAGTAAGTCAACGAGAGCCGCAAGAGACGGGACAAGAAAGGTCGACATGCAAAATCGACTTGAGGAGGATCTCCTCTACGAGGTGCGAGATGGGATTGGACTTGTTACCTTCAATCGCCCCGCCGCACACAACGCCCTCAGCTTCGAAATGTATGACCGGCTAGGCGACATCTGCGGCGAAGTCCGGCTTGGCGGGGCCGTGAAAGCCATCATCATCACCGGTGCCGGCGGTCGCGCCTTTGCGGCGGGGACGGACATTTCCTTGTTCCAGAATTTTTCGACGACACAACAAGGAGTAGACTACGAGGCGCGCATGGAACGCATGTTCGCCAAACTCGAGAGGTGTCCGGTACCGACGATCGCAGCCATTGCCGGCATTTGCACGGGCGGGGCGGCCGTGATCGCCGCCGCCTGCGACCTCAGGCTCGCCACGCGCCAGCTTAAATATGGGTTCCCGATCGCCCGCACGCTGGCGAATTGTCTGTCGGCGGCCAACATCGCCCGCGTGGCGCTTCTGACGGGGGTCGGGCGGGCCGTCGATCTGTTGCTGACGACGCGATTGATCGGCGCCGAGGAGGCGTTGGCAATCGGGCTCGTCAACGAGCTGTTCGATACGCCCGAGGCGCTGATGGAGCGTGCCCGCGCCCTTGGCGCCCAGATCGCCACGCAAGCGCCGCTGACCATGATGGCGGGCAAGGAGGTCGTGCGCCGCATGCGCGCAAATTTCGGCGCTATCGACGACCGCGACCTGATCGAGCTGTGCTACGGCAGCGCCGACTTCCGCGAGGGACTGCGCGCCTTCCTCGCCAAGCGCGCACCCAAATTCACGGCACAATAGGTCGGGATCGCAGGGGGCGGGCGACGCGCTTTGCCTGCCGCCCGCGGCCCAAAGCTGTGGCCGCGCTCAGCCCTCGGCCTTCAATCCGAGCAGCCGGGCGGGATTCTTGCGCATCATGGTATCGATGTCGGCGTCGGCAATTCCCTCTTTTTTCATAGCGGCAATCGCCGCCTCGACGCCATCCGGATGCACCATGTTGCTGCTCTGTCCGAGGTCGGTGGAAACTAGGACGTGCTCCGCACCAAACTCCTTCAGGGCCTGAGCCACGTGCTTGGCATTTACCTGCGTCCAGTGCGTGAGGAAGGCGAGCGGCGCATTGGGACCGGCCAGAAACTGCAGGAAACAGATTTCGATCACCGCTCCCATCTCGGCCACTTCTTTAGCTTGCGCCATGCTGAGGCCGGGAACATTGGTGAGACCGTGCGTGATGACGATGTTCTTCACGCCGAGCTCACGCGCCTTCTTCACCACGGCGATGATTTCTTCCGGATGCACGTGACCGGTCGCCAGCACCAGGTTCTCACGCGCAATGATTTTCAGAATCGCTTCCATCTCCGGCAAGACCTGACCGTTCGGTGCGACCGTCAGGCCAACGGCGTCGGGCTTGGAGAGCGTCTTGACATGCTTATCGGCTTCGAAGGTCGGCAGCCAGACGATCTTGCCGCGACTGCCGTAGATGCGGTGCATCCACTCCACGGCATCCGGGTTAATGCCACCCACCGCCTTGTTCAGGACGATGCCGCCAAACACTTCGACGCCGGGCACGACCTTCATTACTAGCGCCGCCCGGCTTGCCGTTTCGGAGATGTGGTTCTTAAGCACGATACCGCGCATGCCGCGCGCCTTGGCAAGCTGCGCCACATCGATGTCGTCCATGTTGCGGCCGAACACATCGGGGTGCGAATGGACGTGCATGTCGATAACGCCTGCGGCAGGACTGATCTTGGGCGGCGGCGGCGGGAAACCTGCTTGGGCAGCGGCCTGCTCTGAGCCCAGCACGACGCCGGCGAAAACTGCAATCGCAGCGGTAAGTCTTCTCATCGTCTCCTCCCGTAAAAGCGTGCGGTTCATCCGCACGCCGGTTCGAGGGTCAGCTTACAGCACAAGTCGGGCCCGGCGAAGCGGGGCGAGGCCAAGGCCGGTCACTTGCCGGCGGCCGGCGCCGCGATCCCCAAGCCCTGCAGATAAAGCAGCGTCGCCGCCTCCAGCAGTTCTTCGGCGCTGATCGGTAGGCTGCGTCGGGCGGCATCGCCGCGCGCAAACAGGCTGGCGATACCGTGCGCGAGGGCCCAAATGTGCAAGGCCATCATCAGCGCCGGCGGTCGCTTGCCGCTGGGTAGCGCGGCGACGATCGCCTCGCAGGCCTGCCGCAGCACCGCGAAGGCTCGTTCGCTCGCGTCATGCAGGTCGCGATGCTTCGCAACGGGTACGCCGGATTCGAACATGGCCGAAAAGTAGGCTGGCTCATCGCGCGCAAAACCAAGGTAGGCGCGGCCAAGGCGCTCGAGCGCCGCCGTGGGGCTCGGGCGCCCGTCGTCCCAGGCCGCAGCGAGGCGCTGGGCGAAACGCTCGAAGCCTTGGCGCGCCACGTCGGCCATCAAGGCATCACGGTCGCGGAAATGGCGGTACGGCGCCGCCGGGCTGACGCCGGCCTGCCGGGCGGCCTCGGCAAAGGTGAAGCCGGCGGGACCTTTTTGCGAAATGAGGTCGAGCGCGGCCCCGATCAGGGCCTCGCGCAAGTTGCCATGGTGGTAGCCGCGCCGGCCGCCGCGGCCGTGTCTGGACCAGCTCATGGCGGAGGTTTAGCGCATTTCCGCGCTCGGAAACATCAACTCGCCGCGGTCTGCTTGAGCAGCCGCGCGCGAAACCAAAAGGCAATCGAAATCAGGACGACGGCGGCTATCGCGAATACGGGGCGGGCGCCAAAACGGTCGACCACCGGCGCCGCCAAAGCAACTCCAAGGGATTGGCCCGTGAACAGAAAGAAGGCGAATAGCGAGACCGCCAAGCCACGCGCCTCCGGCGCCATCTGCGTGGCATTCACTTGCAGGGTGTTGTGCAGCATGTAGAAGCCGAGGCCGATACCGGCGATGGCGGGCACCGCAAGCCACAGCCACGGCATGCCCACTAGGGTGCCGTAGCCGGCGGCGAGCAGCAGCGCGCCTCCCGCCGCAAGGCCAGGCTGGCCCAGCTTCGGCACAAGCCAACTCGCGTTCGCCGCAAACAGGAGCGCACCGGCGCCGAAAGAGGCCAGCAAGGCTCCAACCATGCCGAGCCCGAGGCCGAAGCGATGATGCAAATCGGCGCCCACGTAGGCCAGCGCGCCGAACATCGCCATGCCCTCAATGAATACGCTAATCAGCACGACCCGCACCCAGGGTTGGCGCAGGACGCGGGCGGTCTCGAATGCCGCGTTGGCCCAGCGCGGTTTGCCCGGCAAGGTGACGCCGATGCTGAGCCGCCGCCGCTCCTTGAGGAGGAGCAGGCCGGCGCCGATATGCAGGACGCCGAGCATAAGGAGCGTGGCACGCCAGCCGATCAACTCGCCGAACAAGCCACCCGCGGCCTGGCCGAAGACGATGCCGAGGATTTGACCGGAGATGTAGCGTGCCAGCAGCGCTTGCCGGTGCTCGAAGGCTACCACGTCGCCGATCCAGGCGATCGCCAGCGGTATCACCGCCGCGGCCCCGGCACCGGCCAGAAAGCGAAAGAGGACGAGGGGTGCCAACGACGGCATAGCCGCGCAGACGATGGTGGCAATCCCGGCCCACAGCGAGCCCAGCACCACCATCAGCAATTTACCGCGTGCGTCCCCGAGCGGGCCAACGACGATCTGGCAAACGCCATAGGCGACCGCGAAGGCGGTAACCATTGTCGCAGCCGTGCCGACGGTCACGCCGAGCTCGGCCGCGATTTGTGGCAGCAGTGCGTCGCAGACGCGCAGGTTGGCGGCGCCGACGAAGGATGCCAGCGCCAAAAACAGAATGGCGCGCGCGGGCGTCGCCCCGGGATCGGTCGGTGAATTCATGCTCCACGCCGCGGTGGTGGGACTTGAATGGGGGCGCCGCGGGAAAGCTCTAAGCGCCCGGTGCTGGTTGCTAGGGTTTACACGAGGACCTCTCGAGCGGGAAAGACTGCCGCCTCCGGGTCGCAGGCAAACCATGGGCAACGTGGCTATTTGCAGATCGTATCGGCTCCGTCGCGGCCGTGTCGAGCCAGGTCGAGGTGGAAGTGGTCGCGGTGGTTGGCATCGTAGTTGGGGCCGAGCACGGTGCTGAAGAGACTACAACTGCCGCGATGCACATCGCGCAGAAAGGTGCGCTCGGCGAAGGCGCCCCACCAGCCGGTCTTGATCTGGACCGTGCGCCCGTCGGCCAGCACGAAGGCCGAGACATCAATGGCGTTGGCATGGCCGTGCTCCGAAAGCAGCGCCCCATCGACATTGTTCATGGGTCGGCAGGAGTAGGATCCCGCGATTTTCAGGGCCACCAGCGGGCTGCGAAAATGACGCCGCGCCGCCGGCAAGACCACGCGCTCGACCCAATGGTCTAGCGCGGGCACCATCGGGCAGCGCAGCAGCGCCGGGGGGCGCAACTCAACCCAGCCGTTGGCCGCCGCGGAGACGCTGAAAGGCTTGATGGCGCCGCACACGGCCGGCCCAGCGAGGCTCGCGCGCAACTCGACGAAGGGGCTTTCGCGCACCACGCCGGCGGAAAGGCAGGCGCGTTCCTCATCCGCGCGCCAGGGCTCGTCGCGGGCGATAAACTGCGGCCTTTGGCTGCAGGCCCACAGGGCGAGCGTGAGCAACGGCAGCAAGACCAGAGGAACGCGCGACCTAATCATGCCTGAGAAGATAGGCCGACGCGCTTAAGACCCCGTTAACCACCCGCCGGTTGCGATCGCCGGCGAGGGCTGGACACGGAGCCCGTGCAAGCCGCCAGGTGTCGGCCGCCCCTCGTCAATTTGGCGCCCTTCAATTCGGCCCCGTATCCAAGTAGCGGCGCCATTGCTGCTCGCCGAACGTACAATCCCCGCCGCTCACCGGTTCGCGCAGTTGGGCGGGGAGGAGGCGCGCCGGCTGATAGCCGGCGATCTCGAGCAGCAGCTTGCGGCGGGTGGCCGTCTTGAATTCGAGACGTTCGCGGATTGGGATCATGAAGGCGCCCGTGCCGCCGATGACGCACTCCGTGTAGTAGACATCAAGGTCGGCGATGTCGAAGAAGCTTGACGGCTTTTTCAAGAGGATGGGCAGGCCATTGATGGCAATCCCCTGGGCGACCAGCTGGTCGCGGACCACCGTCACAAGCGGACCAGCATTGTTGGGCCCGTCGCCCGAAACGTCGATCACGCGCCTAATTCCCTTGACCCCGCTCGTTTCGAAGAGCTGGGCGGCAAAGACCAGGCCTTGCGAAATCGAGGTCATGCGCGCCCTGGAAATCGGCTGAGCATCGAGCTTGTCGGCCATCGCATGCGCTGGGGCGGGTCCGTCGATGACCGTCCAGGGAACGACCACGTTCTGCACGCCGGGTCCTGCCCACTCCATGTAGACAACGGCGATGCGGCCGTGGGGACCCGATGTGATCGCTTTGTGCACCTCCGGATCACGGAAGGCGGCAATGTAGCCGTCGCGCTGCAGGCGCTGCTCGTCGAGATCCATCGATAAGGAGACGTCGACCGCCAGGACCAGCTCCAAATCGACGAGGACCTGGGCGAGGGCAGCGCCGACGAAGCCGAGCGACAAGATGGCCACCGCCGCCAGGCAGCAACAGCCGAGCCTGAAGGCGGTCGCGCGAAAAATGCCTCTCATGCGGCCACACTGACATGACGCCGGCGCATGGGGAAGACCAATTGGACGGCGGCGCTGTTGCGAACGGATGAGAACCCAAATGCCCGCTAGGCGAATTATCCACAAGTTTCAAGGTCGACACCACGGCGCACCGGACCTGGGTTGTAGCTGCTGCGAGCGTGCCGGGCCCGCAGGCGCCGCGTGATGCGTTGGCCGTCGCTCGTGCGTCAATTGCGCGAATTTTCCTCCGATGCGTGTGCCTTACGGCCCACGCACGCGGTTGCCGGTCGGCGCCACAGACGCCAGGCTTTGCGCATCGCTCGCGCCCGGCAGCGCTTGCGGGGGCCGAGCCGTGGCCAGCGGCAGTGCTGCCTCACCAATTCCTAGCCAACGCGGCGCCGACAAAGCGGATCGGCAAATTGGGACCGGGGAACCAGGACCGGCCAGGACCGGCCAGCACCGGCCAGGACCGGCCAGCACCGGCCAGGACCGGCAAGATTGGCGCGCCCACTCGCAAAAACAAAAGCCAGGTGGCAATGTCGTCGTCGGCTCTGCCGGGGCCGCCTTGCGCCACAACACCCTCCGGGGAGATTTTTGACGCCGATCGCCGCTCCGGCGATAAGCCTCTAAAGCGGGCGGGGCCCTTGGATGCCGCCCGCGCGCCCCGCCTCTCAGCAGCAAGGACAAGACCTCGATGGACTGGCTCAGCGCCGGGCTCGTTTTGGCGGGAGCCCTGGTCGGCGGGCTTCTCAATGGCCTGACGGGGTTCGGCACCGGCCTCACGGCGCTCCCCCTATGGCTGCAGGTGCTGGAGCCGGCCGTCGCCGCCCAGCTCGTCTCCGTTGCTTCAATCGCCGGACACCTGTCCGCCCTGCCCTCGCTCTGGCGCGACAGCGACTGGCGCGAGTTGGGCCCGATGCTGGTCGGCGGCTTGGTCGGGGTTCCCATCGGGCTTTGTCTCTTGCCCCTCATCAAGGTCGAGCTGTTCAAAATGGCCGTGGGGATCATCCTCATTTGCTATTGCGCGTTCATGTTGTGCGCGGCCGGCCACCTTCATATTCGCCGCGCCAGCAGGGCCGCGGAAATGGCGATCGGGTTCCTCGGTGGCGTCCTGGGCGGCATTGCCGGGCTTTCTGGTCCGCCTCCGATGGTTTGGGGCGCGCTCAGGTCCTGGCCGAAAGCGCAGCGGCGCCGAACGCTTCAGACCTTCAACACCGCGGTCCTCTCGGCGATGCTGACGGCGAGCCTGGCGGGCGGGCTTGTCGACATGCGCCTGCTCGTCGCCTCGGCCATCGCCTTGCCCGCGACGCTCTCGGGCAACTGGCTGGGGGAACGCCTCTATCGCCGTCTCGACGAGCGCCGCTTCGATCGCGTCGTGCTGGGCCTCGTATTCGTGTCGGGTTGCCTGTTGGTTTGGGCGAACCGCTGAGGCGCGCTGGGGCAGTAGGGGCGCGCGCCGTCATATTTCCGGGCCGTTACTCGGCCACAACCGCCGGCGAACTGGGCTCGCGGAGGGCGCATGGGCAAAACCGCAGGTCGCTCGCTTACGCTTGCCATCCTCGTGGTTGGCGGGCTTTGCAGCCGGCTGGCCCTTGCCCAAGCGCCCGCCCCGCCGAGCGCCGCGGCGGAAACGGAGGACGAAAAGCGGGAGCGCGAAACAAGAACGGCCTGTGCCGTGGCAATTTGCTCGACCCTGCACAATCACCAGCCCGATGCCGGGCACGTGTCCTGCGCGGTCACGAAAACCTGGCGCAAGGAGGTGTTGGACAAAATCCTGTCACGGGCGAAATTGTCGTGGCCCTGGGGTTATGCGCGCTGCTCCACGGACTTAAAGCTCGATCGCAGCACGCTGGTGAAGGCGATGCTGGATGCCGAGGTTGAAGTACGCCTCGACAGTCACAACATCACCTGTGAGCTCGAGGGTGAGACGGAGAAATACGACATCAAGTTGCAGATTTCCCCCAAGGTTACCTTCAAGCAAGGCAAGGCTATTAAGGCTAGTCTCAATTGGGGCAAGATCGTCGCCCCGACGCTGACAAAGTCGGCACTTTGGTCGGCAACGGCGGCGGACAATGCCTTCGGCATCTTGCAAAATACCCTGGTTGAGGATGTGAACCGCTTCATCGAAACGCGGTGCATGGAGGTGAAGGAGGCGTGGCAAGGCAAGTAAAGCCTGCCGGATTTGCAGTGCCCCGTGGCGGCGGCGCCGATCGCCCGCTGGCCGGCGTCGGAGCGGTGCGACCGGATCTGCCATGACCACAGGACTGATCCTCGTCCTCAGCGGCATCCTGATCGGCGCCGGTTTCGCCCTGGTCTGGCGCGACATCCGACGCAGCCGGCGACAGGCCTTTCTGTCGGAGCACGACACCGCCAGGGTTGCGGAAGCCGATGTCGAGATCACCATCGCGCGTCCGGCGAAAGCCACCCAGGCCGCAAAAAGCATCGCCAGTGCCATCGGCGCCTCGCTATTGTTCGGGCGCAAGGCCGGCGAAGCGGGAGCCGCGGAAGCGGCGCCGGTCTTGGACGACAAGGCGCAAGCGGCGGTGGTGGCCGAATGGTCGGCCTTGCAGCAGCCCCTCGAGGTGGGCGTCGATAAGATCAATGCCCTCTTGCAGCAGGCGCAAATTTCCATTGCAGCGCCAGGGGAAAGCGCCTGGAGCTACAAGAATCACGGCTACGGCGTCTATCGCCGCATCCTGATCGGCGAAGAAAGCGTGGCATGGCTGCGCCTGGAGCTTGCCCCCGACGGCGTCCTGCACGCCAGAGTGAGGGCGCACAAAGACGATCGCTCCGAGATCAATGCCTCCTCGCAAACCCAGGCCAACGGCATCGAGGCCACGCGCGCCGGCGATCTCTTGGCCGAATGCCTCAAGCCGCTGGCCGCCCATGTGGCCAAGACCCAAGGTCCGACCAATCCCCCCAACCTGGCCAGCGCCAAGGCGTGGGAAGAGATCGATGCCGTGGTGGCCGCGGCGCTGACGGCAACCAACGGCGCCTTGTCACAAGCCGGCGCCAGACTAGTCCCGCTCGATACGCCCGCCTGGCACGCGGAGGTCAACGGGCATCGTCTACCGCTCGCCGTGGAGGTCTATGGCAAGGACGTGGCGCGCATGCACATCGATCATCGCGACACTGAAATCGAGGTGTCCGTCGGCGTTCCAGACGCGCTCTTCATCAATCTCGGCCGACGCCGTCGCATCCCGGTTGCCGGGCTCGCGACCCACCCGCTTGCCGAAGTGATCGCCGATTGCGCCTGGCCGGTGATCTCCCGGTTCAGGGACAGCCGGCGGTCCGCCTAAGGCGACGCGCCTTTTTCTGTTTCACGTGGAACAGCGTTGGTCCGCGCTCAGCTCAGCGCTCCTTTGACCGCGGTTCGGATCTGCTCCAGCGTGAAGGGCTTGCTAATGACGCGGCTAATTTTGCTGCGCAGATGCTCGGCGCGGCCGAGCTCGTCGGCAAATCCGGACATCAAAAGCACGCGCAGGTGCGGCGCGATCTTGAGGCTGGCCTCGACCAGGGCAATGCCATCGAGACCGGGCATCTGCACGTCCGAGATCAACAATTGCACGGGCGCCGGTGCGGCGCGCAAGTACTCGAGCGCCTCCGAGCCATCTTGTGTGACAACGACCTCGTGACCGTCGACGCCCAGGGCGCGCTGCACCAAATCGCGCGTTGCGGCGTCATCTTCGGCGAGAAGGATGCGTACCATCGAGCTCTCCCTCATCCGACATCGGCCCTACTGTCGCGTTACGCGCCCGACAAAGGGCAGTTCGCGGAAGCGGTGCGCGAGGTCCATACCATAGCCTACCACGAACACATTGGGACACTCGAATGCCCTCATATCCGCAGTAATGTTGGCGGCGCGCGCAACCGGTTTGTCCAAAAGCACGCAGCTGAGCACCCGGGCGGCGCCGCGGGCCATAATGAGGTCCTTGGCAAAGGCGAGGGTGCGGCCCGACTCCAAAATGTCATCAATCAACAGCACATTACGGCCGCGCACATCGGTTTCGACGTCGCGCAGAATTTCGATGCGTCCGGATGAGCGAGTGCCGGCCCGGTAACTTGATAGGGAGATAAAGTCGACCTCCGGCGAAAGGCCAACGCGATGCAAGGCGCGAATCAAATCGGCGGCAAACACGAAACTGCCCTTCAGCACGGCCACGACCAGAAGACCGTCGAGACCCGCCGCGGCGATGTCCCCGGCCAGCGCCTCAATACGCTCGGCAATCGCCGAGGCGGGGAAAATGGTCTCAATTCGCGCTGGCGCACCATCGTTCATCGCACGTTCTCCTGGCTCGTTCTCCTTAGCCACGGCCGGCCGCCCACGGCAAGAGGAGCCCAGCCGCCAGGCCGGGGGTGGCATCAGTCCGCCACAATCCTGGACGATTGATCGCTATTCCCCCGCACGGCGATAAAGGCTAATCAGCCCAGGTCAGGAGGCCGGCATACGACGTGATTAGGCTAAACGGCATCGGCGTCAAATACGAGGGAGGCAACAACGTGTTGCGGGATGCGAGCTTCCATTTGCGTCCGGGCTCGTTCCATTTCCTGACCGGTCCGTCCGGTTCCGGCAAGACGACGTTGCTGCGCCTACTGTTCATGTCCATGCAGCCGACACACGGCCAAATCTACGTGTTGGGGCAAGATATCAGCCGCGTCACGCCTTCGCGGCGGGCCCAGCTCCGGCGCCGGATCGGCATTGTCTTCCAAGATTTCCGGCTGCTCGATCACCTCAGTACTTGGGAGAACGTCGCCCTGCCGTTGCGGGTCACCGGCAAGCGCGTTTCGGACTACAAGGAGGACGTGACCGATCTTTTGCAGTGGGTCGGACTGGGCGATCGCATGCATTCTTTCCCTTCCGTGCTCTCGGGCGGAGAAAAGCAGCGCGCCGCGATTGCTCGGGCCGTTATTAACAAACCTGAGCTGTTGCTCGCCGACGAGCCGACCGGAAACGTCGATCCGCAGATGGCGCGCCGGCTGTTGCGCCTCTTTATCGAGCTCAATCGGCTCGGCACCTCGGTCGTCATCGCCACCCACGATCACCAGCTGATGCGGCACACCAAGGCGCCGCGTCTCGAACTGCACGAAGGTCATGTCCGGATCGTATGACCGCCCAACCGGGCCGCCGACGCTCGATCCGAGGGGAGCGCGCCTCGAGCCCGATTTCCATACCGGTCCCGTCACGGGTCCGCCCACGCACGTGAGCCAACGCCCACGCCCCAGCCAGCAGCATCAGGCGCAAACCAAGGCCACGGCACGCCCGCGGCCGCGCCGGGCCGACCACGCGCAAGCCAATGCGCCGATCGTACCGGCCGGGTCGGTAACTGGTAGGTCGCTCACGCTCGTCATCACCATCATGTGCTTTCTCGCCTGTCTGACGGCAGGTGCGGTCTACATGATGAACCAATCGGCCTCCGCCTGGCTGCGCGACATCGCCAGTGAGGTGACGGTGCAGATCGAGGCGCGAGAGCGCGCCGACATCGACAAGCTTGTGGCGGATGTGGCGAGCTTCCTGGCCGCACAACCCGGTATCGCCACCGTCAGGCCGCTGAGCGTTGCCGATTCGACGCAATTGCTCGAACCATGGCTCGGCCAGACCGATGCGCTGCGTGCCCTGCCGATCCCGCGACTCGTTGCCATCGAAGTTGACCGCAACGCCCCCGCCGAGCTCGATGGTCTGCGCCAGACCTTGAGAGAGCGTTTCAAGGGCGTAACGCTGGACGACCATCGCCGTTGGCAGCAGCAGATCCGTACCATCACCCGCTCCTTCGCCTTGGGCGGGCTCGCCATCCTCGTGCTGGTGGGGGCCGCGACCACTGCAATCATCATATCCGCCACCCGCAGCGCCATGGCCTCCAACCGCGAGATCGTCGAGGTCTTGCACTTCGTCGGCGCCACCGATCGCTTTATCGCCAGGGAGTTCGAGCGGCATTTTCTGCGCCTTGGGGTAAGGGCCGGCGTCGTCGGGGCGATTTGGGCGATGCTGGTGTTCCTGGCCATGCCGACCGTGATGGAACTGCTCGGCGGGGGCGCCGTTACGCTGGCCGAGATTCGCCGGCTGGTGGGCATAGCCACGCTCGATGCGCCGGGTTATTTTTTGCTCGGCATCGTGGTCCTGGTGATCGCAGCGCTTTGCATGCTCACATCGCGTATCGGCGTTTACCGTATTTTGAATGTGCGGCAATAACGTCCGAATATCGGCGTTAGGTGAGGCGGCGCCCAATCACAACCGGGCCCAAATCGGCTACTTTGCTCCACCACTGCGGGCGCAACCGCCCGGCTGGAGAGGTAACGTGGCACGAATAGGCAGGCTAGTCGTCGCCGCTACAGGTTCCGCCCTCTTGGCTTTCCTGGGGGGCTTCATCGTGTTCGCCGGCAGCATCACCCACGACGCGCCTCGAACCGTCGAACATGCCGACGGCATTGTGGTCTTGACCGGTGGGCCATTTCGCCTGTCCGCCGCGGCCCGGCTGTTGGCGGCAGGGCTGGGAAGCCGGCTGCTAATCTCCGGCGTCAATCATATGACCACACGCGAGGACCTGTTCCGCAGCAGCGGATTGACGCACGCGCTGTTCGATTGCTGCGTCGACATCGGCTACAGCGCCCATGATACCAGCGGCAACGCCGACGAGGCCAAGGAGTGGGTCGATGCACACGGCTTTGCGCGACTGATCGTCGTCACCTCTAGCTACCATATGCCGCGTAGCTTGACCGAACTCGGCCGCGCCCTACCCCAAGTCGCGTTGACTCCCTATCCGGTGGTGCCGCGCACCTTCCGCGCCGAGCGCTGGTGGATGCACGCCGGCAGCATACGTTTGTTGTTCACCGAGTATCTCAAGTTCCTGCCGTCGGCGGCACGCTTCGGCGTCGCGCGTTTGCTTAGGCAATGGGACAGCCATGCGCTCGCCGGCGGGCGCCCGGCCGAGGCCCGCAGCATCTGACACGGCAGCTCGCGCCCATGCTTCGCTCGCTCTTGTTCGTCGCCGTCTTTTACCTCAATACCGCGGTTTTTCTGGTGTGCGGTAGCTGGCTGCTGCTGGCGCCGCGACGCTGGGCCATGCGAGGCCTGCGTTTGCACGGGCTCGCCAGCCTGGCGTGGCTCAAGCTCATCTGCGGCACCAAGCTCGAAGTCCGCGGCCGCGAGAAATTGCCGCAAGGCGCCTGTCTGGTCGCGGCCAAGCATCAAAGTGCGTGGGATACCTTTGCCCTCGTCCCGGTGTTTCGCGATCCGGCCATGGTGATGAAGGCGGAGCTGGGTCTTATCCCTCTCTACGGCTGGTTCAGCCATAAGTTCCGGCATATTTTCGTCAAGCGCGACAAGGGCCCGAGCGCGCTCAAGCGCATGATCCGCGATGCCCGCGACCGAGCCGCGGCTGGCCGCGAAATCGTGATCTTTCCCGAAGGCACCCGACGGCCGCCCGGCGCCGCGCCCGACTACAAGCCGGGCTTCATCGCCCTCTATGAGGGTTTGGGGCTGCCGTGCGTGCCGCTCGCCCTCAATTCCGGCCTGTTCTGGCCCCGCCGCAGCCTTAGGCGCTATCCGGGCACCATCGTGATCGAGATCCTCGATCCGGTGCCACCCGGCCTCCCCCGCGCCCAGGCCCGCGCGCTGATCGAGGCACGCATCGAGACGGCCTGCGCGCGGCTCCTCGCCGAAGCCCGCGCCGCGCCCAATCCGCCGCCATTGCCAGCCATGGCTCCGGCACGGGCTTCGAGCTGAACTTGGCTATTAAGATCAGCCGGCATCCATCGCGTCGCTTTCTAGGGTCGAGCGCGGACGGCGCTGCTTGGCAGCGATCGGGCGAATGCGGATAGCCGTAATCTTGTTGCGGTTCTTGCGCAAAATCTCGAAGCGGTAGCCGTAGAACGTGAATGCCTGCCCCGGCTCGGGAATGCTTTGCGCCTCGTGGATCACCAGGCCCGCGATCGTTGTTGCCTCGTCGTCCGGCAGGTCCCAGTCCATCTGACGATTGAGGTCACGCACCGCCACCGTGCCGTCGACGTTGACCGAGCCGTCGGCTTGCAGGCGGATGGCTGCGTCCTGCACGTCGTGCTCGTCGGCGATCTGGCCGACGATTTCCTCCAGTATATCCTCCAGCGTAATCAGCCCCTGCACCTCGCCATACTCGTCAACCACAAGCGCGAGCTGCGCCTTGCGGCGCAAGAATTCGTTGAGCTGATTGCCAACGCTGGTCGTGTCCGGCACGAACCAAGGTTGTGCGGCGACGGCGCCGATATCGATTTTGGCGACATCCCAGCTCGCACGCGACAGCGCCAGTAGCAGGTCTTTGGTGTGTAAGACGCCGACGATGTTTTCCGGCTCGTCCTTCCACAGGGGCACCCGCGTAAACTGGCCTTTGAGCACCTCGTCGATCACTTTTTCCGGCGCATCGTTGATGTTGATGGTTTGCATCTTGGTCCGATGCACCATGATGTCGAGAACCTTCAGATCCTTGAGGTCGAGCACACCCCCGAGCATGGCTGCGTCGCGCTTGGCAACGGCACCCTCGATCTTTTGCAGTTCGATGGTACCGCGGATCTCCGCATGCGCTTCGAGAATATTGGCGGCATCGTCGCGGCTGGTGGGAGTGAGTTTCAGGAACATGCGCACGATCACTTGGATTGTGCGGGTCGCCGGATTGAGCACGGCGATCATCACGCGCATTAGCGGCGCCACGAACAATGCCAGTCGATCGGCAAAAGCGAAGGCGTAGGTCTTGGGTAATACCGCCGCGAAAATCACGATCAGAACGGTCATGATTGCCGTCGCGTAGGCGACCCCGGCGGGCCCGATCAGAATAACGGCGAGCCCCGAGGCGAGCGAGGCGGCGAGGATGTCAACCAGGGTATTGCCGAGCAAGACGACGCCGATCAGGCGCTCGGGTTCCCTGAGCAAGTGATTGACCAGGCGCGCCCTGGAGTTGCCCTCTTGCTCCAACGCATGCATGCGGGCGCGCGAGACGGCGGTCAGGGCAGTTTCGCTGCCGTTGAAAAAAGCCGACAACAGCAGCAGGACGGCAATGGCCGTCAGGGTCACGGCGATATCGAGCGACATGGCTTTCTCTCTGCCTCGCAGGCGCCCGGCTTGCGGTCAGGCGACCTGAGAATGCCGCCAAAAGATGTCCGCGCTAGCGCTAACATGGTTGCAGTTGCTCCTCCCTTAAGCCCCTCCCGGCGCCTTTCCTCGCGCAGAGCCGGCAAGCCGGCCGCGGCGTGCGGGCTAGCCGATCTGGCGCGCCAGGAAATCGCGTACCGTTGCCGCCGCAACATCGCGCGTGGCGAACGCCTTGCCGATACCGCGCGCCAGGATGAGCGTGAGCTGGCCGGCGCGGACCTTCTTGTCCTGGGCCATGAGCCCCAGCAAGGCCTCGGCCGGCGGCCATTCGTTGCCGGCAATATCCTTGATGTGCGTCGGCAACCCGGCACTCGCCAGGTGGTTGCGGACCCGTTCCGCGCTCGCGGCGTCGGTGAAGCCGAGCTCCCGCGAAAGCTGAAACGCCAGGGTGATGCCGATCGCCACGGCTTCGCCGTGCAAAAGCTTGTCGGAGTAGCCAGCCCATGCTTCCAGAGCGTGGCCAAAGGTGTGCCCGAGATTGAGCAGCATGCGCTCTCCCGTCTCGGTTTCATCGCGCGCCACGATGGCGGCCTTGCCGGCAACGGCAACGCCGATGGCCTCGCTAAGCAGGGCAGGCTCGCGACCAAAGAGCGATTGGCGGTTTGCTTCAAGCCAATCGAAATAGGTGGCGTCGCCCAACATGGCGTATTTGACCGCCTCAACGTAGCCGGCGCGAAACTGCCGCTGCGGCAGGGTCGCCAGCAGGTCGATATCCGCCAGCACCAGGCTCGGTTGATGAAAAGTGCCGATCAAGTTTTTGCCGTGCGTGGCATTGATCGCCGTCTTGCCGCCCACCGAAGAGTCGACCTGTGCCAACAGCGTCGTGGGCAGCTGCACGTAGCGGATGCCGCGGCGCAGGATGCTGGCGGCAAAGCCGGCAAGGTCCCCGATTACGCCGCCACCGAGCGCCAGCACCAGGTCCCCGCGCTCGAGCTGCATTGCCAGTAGGCTTTCGCAAAGTTCCTGCAGCACGGCGAAACTCTTGCTGCCTTCGCCGGGCGGCAGGACCTTGGTGCCGGCGAGCTGGCCCCGCGCAGAGAGCGCGGCCGCCAGATCCCCAAGATGGTAGGCGGCAACGTTGGCATCGGTGACGATCGCGCACTTGGCGACACCAAGGTGCTTGCCAATGAGATCGGCGGCGCGCGCGCTCAGTTGCGGCCCGATCAGCACATCGTAGGGGCGGCCCGCCAGTGCGACCCGCACCTCGACCAAGGCATCGGCCCGCCCGGGAGCGGTCTCGCTCGCGTCGGCCCCCGTCGCTCGCCCTTGGCGTGCGCCCGTCAAATCGCCTGGTCTATTCATATTGGCTCGTCGCTGTTGGGGGCGTGCTCGGCGCCGGAGGCGACCGGTTGCCGCGGCAAGGCGTGCGCCGCCAAGGCCTCGATGATCTCGAAGACCATGACGGCGTGCGGCAGGTCGCGGCTCTCGACCGTGATGTTGGCGGTGGCGTAAATCGGATAGCGCGTTTCCACCAGCGAGCGCATCACACCTTCCGGGTCGCGCTCGAGCAAGGGGCGATTGTTGCGCTTGAGCACGCGCCGCAGCAGCAGCGAAAGCTCGGCCTTGAGCCAAACCGAGACGGCGGCCTGGCGGATGTTGTCGCGCGTCTCGGCACTCATGAAGGCGCCGCCGCCGGTAGCAAGCACCTGTGAGCCGGAGTTGAGAATGCGCGCAATCACCTTGCGCTCGCCATCGCGGAAATAGGGCTCGCCGTGGTCCTTGAAGATGTCGGTGATGGCCTTGCCGGCGGCCAGTTCGATCTCATCATCGGCATCGACAAAGGGCATTTCGAGACGACTGGCCAGGCGCCGCCCAATCGCCGATTTGCCGCAGCCGGGCATGCCCACCAGCACGACCGAGCGCCTGCCCAAGCCGGCGCGGACCTTGGCGGCGAGCTGCGCGATCTGCTCCTCCTTTTTGCCTCCGTACCCGAATCGCATCATCTCTGTCCTGTACGATGGCCGTTGATGCCACCCCCCACGCTTTCTGGTATCAGGTTTGCGCGTAGCCCTCAAAGCCGCACGGTGCTTCGGAGCGCCCCGCGCGGCGAGCCCCAACCCCCATTCGGCTGGTCGGGGCGTCATTTAGGCTCGAACGGTTGCCGGAAGCAGGAGCAGCGTTGCGACATGCCGAGCCTTATCCGGTTTCTCGTGGTTGTGGGCATCATCGGAGCCGCGGTGATCGGCGGCCTTTATGTCATGGCGGTGTTTTTTGAGCCGACCCAGCGGGAAACCGCCACACCGCTGCCGGGCGTCAAGGTTCGGCGTTAGGGCCGGTGGCGTTTTTTTCGCTTGCCGGGGGATGCTGGTGACCACCAAAGACGAAATTCTCGAGAGCTTTTTGGAAATGCAGGCCGCCGAGCGCGGGGCCGCAGCCAACACGGTAGCGGCCTACCGCAGCGACCTGACGCACTTCCTCGCCTATCTCGAGGGCCGAGCTAAGGACCCCGGCTTGGCCGACAGCCGTGACATCGCCGCCTATCAGCGCCAGCTGGCGGCTGCGGGCATGGCGCCGAGCACACGCGCGCGGCGGCTTTCGGCCGTGCGCCAGCTTTTCAAGTTTCTCGCCGCCGAGGGTGTCATCGACGATGATCCGGCGCACCGCGTCGCCGGTCCGAGAAGGGGTCGGAGCCTGCCCAAGACCCTCTCAGTTGCCGACGTCGATCGCCTCATCGAAGTGGCCGGTGCACGCGCGGAGAGATCGCGGGGCCGCGACCGGCTGCGGGCGCTGCGGCTCAACGCGCTGATCGAGGTCCTATACGCCACGGGCCTGCGCGTCTCGGAGCTCGTGAGCCTGCCGCGGAGGGTGCTCGATGGCGACGGCAAGGTGCTGATCGTCAAGGGCAAGGGTGGGCGCGAGCGCATGGTACCACTGACGGCGGCCGCGCGCGCCGCGCTGGCGCGCTATCACACTGCCGGCCTCGACGATCCCGGCATGACGCCGATGGTAAAGACGCGCTGGCTGTTTGCCTCGCGCAGCCGCGAGGGCCATCTTACGCGCCAGCGGCTCGCCCAGGAGCTCAAGGAGCTTGCCGAGGCGGCCGGTCTCGATCCACGCCGGGTGTCGCCGCACGTGCTGCGTCACGCCTTTGCCAGTCATCTCCTGGACCGTGGCGCCGACTTACGCTCGGTACAGCAGCTGTTGGGCCACGCCGACATCTCGACGACGCAGATCTACACGCACGTGCTCGAGGAGCGGCTAAAGAAGCTTGTTTTTGAGCACCATCCGCTGGCACCGCCCACGGCGCGGCGCTAACCCTTGACCGCGCCGCGCGAAGGCCTGCCACCGGGGCGGTTGCGCTAAGGCGCCCGTTAACTTGACTCGCAGCGGCAGGGGAGCCTAACTCGCCCGCTCAAGTAGGCCTCCCCACGCTGAACCAATCGGTCGTCAGCAATGGATCGTTCGCTCACCGTTCGCACCTACCTGGACTTTGAGAAACCGATCGCCGAGCTCGAGAGCAAGGTGGCGGAACTCAGCGCGCTGAGCGTGGAGGATGATGGTTCCGTCTCGATCACCGAGGAGGTGACGAAGCTGCAGCAAAAGGCGCACCAGGCCCTCGTCGATACCTATGCCAAGCTCACGCCCTGGCAGAAGACGCAGGTCGCGCGCCACCCGGACCGACCGCATTGCCTGGATTACGTCAAGGCCTTGATCGACGATTTCACGCCGCTCGCCGGCGATCGCTACTACGCCGAGGACGCCGCCATCATGGGCGGCATCGGCCGCTTTCGAGGCCGTTCGGTGATGGTGATCGGTCACGAGAAAGGCTCCGACACGGAGAGCCGCATTAGGCACAACTTCGGCATGGCGCGCCCCGAGGGCTATCGCAAGGCCGTGCGCCTGATGGACCTGGCGGAGCGCTTCGGCATGCCGGTGGTCACGCTCGTCGACACCGCCGGGGCCTATCCCGGCATCGGCGCGGAGGAGCGCGGTCAGGCCGAGGCCATCGCCCGCTCGACGGATCGCTGCCTGTCGCTCGGTGTACCGCTGGTGGCCGTGATCATCGGCGAGGGAGGCTCGGGCGGTGCCGTCGCCATTGCCACCGCCAACCGCGTGATGATGCTGGAGCACGCCATTTACACGGTGGCCTCGCCGGAAGCCGCCGCATCGATCCTGTGGCGCGACCCCGCACGCGCGATCGATGCCGCTACCAGCATGAAGATCACGGCGCAGGACCTAAAGGCGTTGGGTGTCATCGACGTGATCATCACCGAACCCGTCGGCGGGGCTCATCGGGATACGGCGATGATCTTCAAGCAAACTGGCGGCGCAATCGCCGGCGCGCTAACGGAATTCTCCGGCATGAGCGCGGACGCCATCCGCGAGCAGCGTCAGGACAAATTTTTGCAGATTGGGCGCAGCCTGTAGTGGGGACTTGGCAGCCCAAGGCCGGCGCCGGCCTGAGGGCGCGTGCGGTGCCGCCGCCGCGGGGGTTGTGTTCGTGTTAACCCCATATTAACGTTTGCGAATCATTGGTGATCGCCAAACGCCTGGGGCACGTGCGTATGAGTTTGATCATCTCGGGGGCCAGGGCCAAACGCGCTTGGGTGACGCTAGTGGCATTGTCGTGTCTGCTGGTCGGTTCGACGCTGGCCGGCTGCATGAAGGTGGAGCTTGTCGGCCCGCACCTGGTGCCGCTGTCGCAAGACACCCTGATGCTGCTCGGCAAGAAGGGAATGGATCCCCAGGCGCCGATTTTCATCCGCATCTTCAAGGAAGAATCGGAACTCGAAATCTGGAAGCTCAAGAGCGACGGACGCTTTTATCACTTCAAGACCTACCCGATCTGCAACTGGTCGGGCGAGGTTGGCCCCAAACTAAAAGAGGGCGACCGGCAGGCCCCGGAAGGGTTCTACTCCGTCAGCCGCGAACAGATGAACCCCGACTCCAAGTATCACCTGGCGATGAATCTCGGCTACCCCAACGCCTACGATAAGGCGCATGGCCGCACCGGTGAATTCTTGATGATCCACGGCAAGTGCAAGTCGGCGGGCTGCTACGCCATGACGGATGCCTTGATGGAAGAGATTTATGCCATCGCACGCGACTCTTTCCTTGGCGCCAATGACACCTTCGAGGTGCACGCCTTCCCGTTCCGGATGACGGAGGCCAACATGGCCCGCCGGCTCGATCACCCCGCCCATCCCTTCTGGAGCACGCTCAAAGAGGGCTATGACTACTTCGAACTGACAAGGCAGTTGCCCGCGGTGGCGGTCTGCAATCGCCACTACGTGGTCAACGTGGCCATCCGAGGCGACCTCAAGCAGCTCAATCCCACCGCGGCCTGCCCCCCCTTCCGACGACCCAAGCCGGATCCCTTCAGATCCACCGACGCCGATGTTGGTGCCAAGGGGAGACCCACACCTGGCGGCGAGGCCCCGGCATTGCGGTCGGGATTGACGCGGGGGGCGGTCCCCTTGTCGAGCTTGAGCGTTGCCCCGGCGCGCTAGCCCGGCGTTGCGCCCCGGCCTCGGGTCGGGCAGCGGCGGCGCCATTTGCGATCATCATTCACAGTGCATTCATGCGCTGGACCCGATGATCGGCTGATCGGGCAAATCAGGCCAAAGGCCGGGAAGTCACGATCTGCTCTGATAGCCTTACAAACTGGAGCACGGAGCTCAATCATGCACAGGAAATTACTGCTGTCCCTTGTCGGCGCCAGCGCGGCCGTTGTCATGGCGGTCGGAATGGCACAAGCCGCGCCCAGTTCGAGCGCTGGGGATGCTTTGCGCAGCTACGCCCAAGACCAGAGCGCCGTCCAAGACGTGCGATGGCATCGCCGCTGCTACAACCGCTGCTCGTGGCACCGTGGTCATCGGCATTGCCGCCGGGTCTGCCAACGTCGCTGGTGGTAGGCGGGACGAGGTCCGCAACAGGCCGGCGCGCGCCTCGGGGTACGCGCCGGTCTGTCGCCCTAAGAGCACCATTTGCGGCTCGCGCCTAGCTCGGCGGCGGGCGCTCGAAGACGACCCCACAGCCCCGGCATTGCTCGGGCAGGAACAGTCGCCCATGCGAGCCGAGGCGCAGGCCACAGCGCGGGCAGCGCTCGCGAAATTGTACCATGGCGGCGGCGGCGAGCAGGACAAACAGCCAGGCGACCGCTGCGCGCCGTACCCAGGCCAGCTCCCCGAACATCAGCATCAGGGCACCGGCCAGCGCCAACAGGGCGATGGCGATGCCGTAAAAGACGAACATCCGGCGTTGCCAGCGCCAAATGCGGGCGAGCTCGCTGGGCGTGAGCGGCACCGGGTCGGTCATCGTTGAGGCGTGCCGGCTGCGGCCGCCTGGGGCAACCGCTTTACCGAGCTGATCGGTAGTCCGGCCCGCGCCATGCGCTCCAGCGTGCTCCGCACCGGCTCAACAATGGCGGCCATGTGGTGGGCATTGGCGTGGAGCAGCATGAAGCCGTCCGTCATGATGCCGACGTGGCCCTGCCAGAACACGAGATCGCCGCGTTCAAGCCCGTCGAGGACGTTGTTGCCTTCGAGGCTTTGGCCGAGTTCGGCCTCCTGCATGTCGCTGTCGCGTGGGCATCCCCTGCCCGCCGCCTGCAAAGCCGTTTGCAGGAGCCCCGAACAATCGACGCCGAAGCGCGTCCTGCCGCCCCAAAGATAGGGCACGCCGAGGAAACGCTCCGCGGCGGAGACGAAATCGGCAACGAAGCGGTCAGCTTCGGCGATGTGGCGCGTCGGCACGAATGTGCCATCGGTGAGCCTTGCGAAGCTGGGCCCTGCTTCGGCGATTGAGAGTAGCGCATTCATGCTGAGCGGCATCAGGGGGGGCGCCTTGATGTCGGCGGCGGCATAAAGGAACGTCCCAAGCGCCCGCACGCGGTGCGTGGCGGCGTTGACTTGCGGCGACAGCGACGAAGCGCGGACGTAGCCGACATAGCCGTCCGAGGCCAGCTGCACCCAGGCCCAATCTTTGTTCTCGTCATAGACCCGCACCCGCTCGCCGTAGAGGGCCTCCGTCGTCCAATTCTCGCGCGCATCCGGGCGCGCCCTGAGCGGGGTCGCCGGATAGAGGACCTGGCGGTCCCAGCCCGGCGAGTAGGTGCGTGCCTTCACGGTGCCGCGCAGGCCCTCGGCGGCGAGATCTTGGCGATAAGCGTGGCGCCGGGGATCGGGGGGGCCGGCCTCGGGCATTAGCGCTGCCGCCCTGCAGCATCGCGCCGCAGCACCTCGAACAGGGCGCGCGCGACCTGCGGCTCGGCGCCCTTGGGCCCAAGAGCCCTTGCCGCTGGCCGCCAACCGAAAATGTCGAAATGCGCAAAAGCGCGCGCCTGCTGCACGAACCGGCGCAGAAACAGCGCGGCCGTGACCGAGCCGGCAAAGGCGCCCTCCGAGACGTTGCTGAGATCGGCGAGGGGGCTGTCGAGGGTGGACTCATAGCCGCCCCAGAACGGCAGTCGCCAGACGGGATCGCCGACGCTGAGACCGGCCGCGGCGATGCCGGCCGCCAGCGCATCATCGTCGGTGTAGAGCGGGGGCAGATCAGGTCCGAGCGCGACGCGGGCGGCGCCTGTCAGGGTGGCGAAGCTTGCCATCAGCTCTGGTCCCTCCTCGTCCCCCAACGCCAGGGCGTCGGCCAGCACCAACCGTCCTTCGGCATCCGTGTTGCCGATCTCGACGGTTTTACCCCGCCGGCTCGGCAGGACATCGCCGGGGCGAAAGGCGTTGCCGGCGATGCTGTTTTCCGCCGCTGGAATAAGGATACGCAGGCGCAGGTTGAGCCCCGCCGCCATGATCATATGGCCCAGCGCCAGCGCGGTCGCCGCACCGGCCATGTCCTTCTTCATTAGCAGCATGCCGCTGGCGGGCTTGATGTCGAGGCCACCGGTATCGAAGCAGATGCCCTTGCCCACCAGCGTGACCCGCCGGGCCCCGGGTCTTCCCCAGGTAAGGTCGATCAGCCGCGGTGGGCGCGGGCTGGCGCGGCCCACGGCGTGGATCATGGGAAAATTGCGCGCCAGCAGTTCATCGCCAACAATGCTCGTGAGCTGGGCGCCGTGCCGCTCGGCCAACGTGCGCGCCGCGTCCTCAAGCTCTTGCGGACCAAGATCGCCTGCCGGTGTGTTGATCAGATCGCGACCGAGCCACACGCCTTCGAGGATCGACTGGGCCCGGCCGGCCTCGGCGCCGGCCGGCAGGCGCAGCCGGGCGGGGTCCTCGCCGTCGCCGCCTTTGTAGCGCCGGAAGCGATAGGCGCCGAGCCCCCAAGCGACGGTCGCCAATTCCCGATCCAAGCCGTCGTCGGCCAGGTGATAGCAGCCGGCTGGCAGTAGGCGCGGCAAATGTCCGATCGCCAGCTCGGGCTTGTCGGGCCAGCCGCTGTGCTCCTCGCCAAGCCACAAAACCGCACCGGCCAAGGTGCCGTCTGGCCCCGGTAGGAGAACGTGCCGCGATCCGCCGCTCCCGCGCCTGTCATGAGCGCCCACCCAGGCCTTCTGCGCGGCACTCAGGGGGGCTGAGCGCACCCAGTTGGCATCGCGGGCCAGCCAGATGGGCAGCGATGGCTCGCGGCCATCGGCGGGCGTCAGAACACTGTGCAGGCCAAATGATTTTTCGCTTGCGGGCATGGATCGTTCGGTGGCCACAGTTTGCGGAGCGCTATTATCATCAGCGTGAGCCGATATGACAATCGGTGTCGGCGTGCCGGAGGGGAAGGGTCATGGCCTATGCTCTCGTGATAGGCAGCAAGAATGTGTCGAGCTGGAGCCTGCGCCCCTGGCTTGCCCTCGTTGAAGCCGGCATTCCGTTCCAGGAGATCTTGATCCCCCTGCGCCAGCCCGCCACCAAGAGCCAGATCCTGTCTTACTCCCCTGCGGGCCACGTGCCGGTGCTGATCGTGGAGGCTCGGGGTGAGCGCCAAGCGATTTGGGACAGCTTGGCGATCCTGGAATTCCTCGCCGAAACCCACCCCGAGGCCCAGCTGTGGCCGACGCAAAAAGAGGCGCGCGCTCACGCTCGGGCCATTTGCGCCGAAATGCATGCGGGCTTTCGCGACCTGCGCGAACACTGCGCCATGGACCTCTTGGCGCGCCGGCCATTGCCAGGCCTGCCGGAGAGTGTCGCCGCCAACGTACGACGCATCATCGAGTTGTGGACGGCAAGCCGGCGGCGCTTTGGTGGCGCCGGCAGCTTCCTGTTTGGCGCCTTCACGGCGGCCGACGCCATGTACGCGCCCGTTGCCTCCCGCTTCCGCACCTACCTGCCCGATCTTACGCCCTACGGCGATGATGGGACGGCGCAGGCCTACCTCGAGGCCGTCTTCGCCCTGCCGGGCATGGTCCGCTGGGAAGCGGGTGCGCGGCGCGAAGGCAACGGCGAGACGCCCTAGGATTGCGCCAGGCTGATCGGTCGCCGTTTGGCTTAAGAGATTGTTGACCGCCGGCCGGGACACTGAACCCGTGCGCGCGAATCGGCGCGCCGTCGCGGAAGCCACGAGCATGATGTCACACCCTTCGAGCCCGATTGCCGCCTTAAAGCGCTTCGCCAGAGTCGGTATCGCTGGGTTCGCCAGCGCCACCCTGCTGGCCGCCTGCGCCGGTTCGCCACTGCCGAGCCTCGCCGACGGCGATGGCGGACTGATGTCGGTGCCCGATGCGGCCGAGACGCGCCTTGAGCCGACAGCCAAGGGCAGCATCGAGCATTGGGGCAAGGCCTACGCCAAGAACCCGCGCAGTGCCGAAGCGGCCCTCAACTACGCCCGCCGGCTGCGGGCCTCGGGCGACAAGCAACAGGCGTTCGTTGTCCTGCAGCAGGCCGCATTTCTCCATGCCGGACATCGCGGCATCCTCTCCGAGTACGGTCGCCTCGCTCTCGAGCTCGAACAGGTCGAGCTTGCCCAAAAGCTGCTGGGAGAGGCCGACGACCCCGCCAATGCGGATTGGCGAACCATTTCTGCCCGCGGCACCGTATTTGCTAAACAAGGCAAATATCGCGAGGCGATTCCGCTCTACGAGCGTGCCTTGGCTTTGGCCCCGAACCAAGCCTCGATCCTTAACAATTTGGCGCTGGCGCTGACCATGGAAGGCAAAGCCGAGCAAGCGGAGGGACTGCTCAAGCAGGCCGTCGCGCACGGCGGCCATGAGGCCCGCGTCAACCAAAATCTGGCCCTGGTGCTCAGCCTGCAGGGCAAGTACGAGGAAGCCAAACTGCTTGGCGCCCGCCAGGCATCGGCCGAGCCGGTGACGGCAAATGTGGACTATGTCAAGCGCATGGTCCAGCTCGAGCCCAAACCATTGCCGGCGCTCCCCACGGCGCTGAAGGCACAGGCTAGCAGCGATGCCGCCAGCCCCGAGGGGGCGGCTGGCGCCGGCACGGACACCAGGGCCGCTGACGACTGGATCACGCGCGTGGCCCAGGTAAAGCCGGGTGCTTGATGGCGGCCAAAGGTCAATCGGAGCCGGCGGCTTCCCGCAGCGTCGGGAGGGTGAGCACCAGGGTCGTCAGGAACCAAAGGCCAGTCGATAGTGCCGTGCTCTGATTGAGCCCGCGGATGCGCTCGTAGATCGCCGCCGGGATGCCGCCAAGCAGCAGCGTCATGACGGCGATAAAGATCGACGTGCGGTAGGGCTGCAGCGGCAGGGGTCCTGCGTGCACCGAGCTGCGCGAAAGAAGGTAGAGGATCTGGTCGACCGAATCGTAGATCGGTGAGTAAAGCGAGCCGTTGAAGAGCGCAAGCAGCACGCTGCCGCCCAGCGCCAGGTATCGCAGCGAGGCCGCCCCGCGCGGTGAAATGCTCACGGCAATCAACCCAGCCTGAGGCCGGTCGCGGCGATGCCGGCGCGCAAGATGACACGCGCGGCATACAGCCACGCCACCACAGCAAGTAGCAGCACGGCTGGAGGAACCAGGCGCGGTGTAATGGCCGCGACGGGCCCCACCACCGGCGCCGTCAGCGCCTTGAGCGTGCGAACGATAAAGCCTTGGCCGATCGGGAACGGCGACAGCAACAGGCGGGCCACGACGAGGTAGGAGGCAGCAGCCAAGAGCATGTCGGGTAGGTGGTAGTACCAGTTTTTCATCGGCCTCACGCTCGACATTGATTGCCTGTCGCCGGACGCTCCTTGTCCGACAAACACCACGGGCGCGCAAGCGCCGTGCGCTAGTAGGGAATTCTCTCCAACACTTCGACCATGAATTGGGCGGCCTGCAGGAGAGCGAGTCGGGTCGCGAGGTTGGCCCGGCGAAATCTTGAGTTGAGCAGAATGAGGGCGCTGCGATAGCCGGGCAGCAGCTTGGCGCCACTGTTGAGATGGCTCAAGCGGCGCAGGAGCGCTTCGCGATCGGATTCCAAGCGATCAAGCGAGAGCTTGGTTCGCTTGCTGCTTGCCGACCGGCTGGGTTCGGGGCGCGGCTTTTGCCGTTTGCGCAAGCCGCCGACTGGGTCATCAGTGTGTTGGTTCAAAGGCCGCTCCAGATGGTCGTGGGCTGTTACAGCCAATGCTGAAAGTCCGGTCCTGGCCCGCCAAGCCGCCAAAATATCGCACAATGAGCTGCAATATCAACATTGTAGCGGATCTTTACAGCGCTCCCGAGCGGCAGCTTTGCGCGTCAAAAGGTTGTGAACCCCACTAACTGTTAGCAACAATCCGCATCAGGACGATCGTCCGGGTCTCGGCTGGACGATCGTTTCCGTTCGCAAGCAGCGACCGGGCGCTGCCCGCGGCCTGCCGCTTGTCTGGTTCTGTCCGCTCCAATAGGCTCGGTCGGCAGGGAAGAGGGGAAACATGCCCGCCGACGTCAGTGACCGGTCTCACAGGGGTCGCGCGCTCTTTCCGCGGCCGCTGCTGTTATCCGCCGTTTTTGCCCTGCTGTCCACGCTGTTGCTGGCATTTTTGCTGCCGCTCTTGGCGCCTGGTCTATTACGCTTTGAACACGCCATGGGCGACCTGCGCACGGCCTGGATGTCCGACCAGTTGCCGAGCCAGCATCCCCTGATTGCCGTCGTCGCCGTGACCGACGATACGCTCAATAGCTACAAAACGCGGCTACCGATCGATGCCGGCGTCTTGGCCCGCAGCATTGACGCCATCGACGCCGCCGGCGCCAAGGCCATTGGGCTCGACGTTTTGTTCGTACGCACGGCCCGACCGGACAACGAAGCCGAGCTCATTGCCGCGATCCGGCGAGCAAAAGCAAAGATCGTGTTGGCCGCCGCCGACGAGCGGGTCCAATTGTCACCCCAGCAACGGGAACGTCAGCAGGCCTTTTTTCGCGATGCCTTGCGCCCAGCCGGGTATGCCAACTTGGCTGTGGAGCGCGACTTTATCGTGCGCTTCAAAGCCCAGTCATTTCCCAACTCGGCCTTCCCCAAGAGCTTTGCCGAGGCATTAGCCGAAAATGCCGGCTTTGCCTCCTCCAGCAAGCGCCGGCGCATTGCCTGGCTGCGCGAGCCGGCCGATCGGTCCGATACCTTTCTGACGCTGTCCGCCGATTCCCTCATCAGACCCGCGGGCGATCCTTTGCTCAATGCCGCCAAGCAGGCGCTTAGGGGCAAGATTGTCATCCTGGCCGGAATGTTGGCCGATATCGACGTGCACCGTACGCCCTTGCAGGTGATGCATGGTGCCCTCATTCATGCGCACATTCTGGCGGGGATCGTCGATGGCCGCAGCATCGGCCAGGTCGAGAGCGGAACGGTGGCGTTACCTCTCACGCTTGCCGCCATCACCGGGCTCGGCTTCCTGGTCGGTTGGTATTTCCGTTATCGGCGCCGCGGTCTGCTCGCCAGCGGTGTGGCGACCGCCGTCATCATTGCCGTCGACAGCGTGGTGTTCTGGCAATTGCGCATCATTTTGCCGCTCGTGCTCGCCCTGATGGCCTGGTTCTTGGGCGAGTTCTCGGGCCATTATCTCGGCAGGTGGCTCGGCTATAATACCGATCGATCGAGGTGGTTCGTCAGATGAAAATCGACCGACTTCTGCTTGCTTTGGTAAGCCTCGCCGCGGCCCTCGTTGCCCTAGCGGGAGGTGCCGCGTCGGCGCGGGCGCAGGTCTATGTGATCGAATCAAGTGTCCCCGATATCAAGGTTGGCGCGCAACTTGCCATGGCCGACAGCCTATCGATCCCGGCGGGCGCCGCAATTCGCGCCGTCCTTCCCTCCGGCAAGACGCAGACCGTCAAGGGTCCCTACAAGGGCCCCGTTGCCGACCTCGCCAAGGGACAAGAGATCAACGAGGGGGTGGTCGGTTGGCTCAAGAACATCATGCAGACCGGCGGGGCGACCGAAGCAACGCCGGGAGCAACACGCAGTGCCGGCGCGCCGGCCCGGCCGCGCTCCATGGCGCGTTTTTCTTGGGCCAATGTGCCAACCTCGATCGATGGCAATGTTTGTGTCGGCAAGGAAGCCAAACTGCAGCTGGCGCGCGCCCCGGTCCCGGTCGCCCAGCGTGTGGCCGTGGTCGATGTGGACAGCGCCGCGCGTGCGGAAGTGGAATGGGCCGTGAGTGGAGACCTGGTGGCGTGGCCGGCCGGCGTGGCCGTGCGCCCCGGTGGCACCTACTACCTTTTGGTTGAGGGGCGCCCGCGCCGGCAGTTGAAGCTCGAGGTATTGGACACGTTACCGAGCGAAGACGACGTGCTGGCGGAGCTGCACAAGCGCGGTTGCCGGCATCAATTCGAGGCCTTTGTGCGCGAAAAACTTGCCGCGGCGAAGCCGTAGGCGAAGAGGGGCGAGGGGCCGTCGCCCGGCCGTGTCGGTGGCCGCACCCATGCGGGCGCTGTTAGCCAAGTGGGCCAATTTTGCTCTGAGGGTTCGGTTGTCGCGGCACGGGCGATGGTCGGATCGGCGGCCCCCTTAGGAGGCAGTATGCAGGCGCAAACCTTCGATTTCATCGTCGCGGGTGCCGGCTCGGCGGGCTGCGCGGTCGCCGCGCGGCTTTCCGAGTCGGGTCGCTATACGGTGTTGCTGCTGGAGGCGGGGCGACGCGATCGCTACCCCTGGATTCACATTCCCCTCGGCTATCACAAGCTCTACAACCACGCGAGCTACAACTGGAAATTCGAAAGCGAGCCAATCGCCGGTCTCAACAATCGCACGTCCTATCAGCCTCGCGGCAAAATGCTTGGAGGTACCAGTTCCCTCAACGGCTTGATCTACATGCGCGGCACGCCGGCCGACTACGACGGCTGGCGGCAACGTGGCTGTCAGGGTTGGGACTATGAAAGTGTCCTACCGTTCTTTCGCAAAGCCGAGAACCAGGAACGCGGGGAAAACGAATT
>Ga0134122_10000228_pt1 | contig 34918 bp, 38 predicted proteins | sample KB302_FD_96461 | JGI IMG/M metagenome (GOLD analysis project Ga0134122, IMG submission 96461) | Terrestrial soil microbial communities without Nitrogen fertilizer from Kellogg Biological Station, Michigan, USA - KB3-0-2 | ecosystem: Environmental > Terrestrial > Soil > Unclassified ... | reverse complement strand
TAGGCCAGGATGGTTTGCGGATGATAAAGATCTTCCAGGCCCATACTTTCATAATAGGCCACCCCTTGCTCGTCGATGTCGGCACAGTAGAAGACGGCATACCTCGCCGCGGGCATTGGCTGCACCTGGTGCATCAGATCCCCGAGCGGCACGCCCGTCCACTTCCCGATGGCGCTCCACCCTTCCACGCAATCATGGCGAGTGATTTGCGTGCGCGACGGCATCTCTTTGAGTGCGGCAAGCGACAACTCAACTGGATTTAAGACCAGGCCACCAATAACTAGACGCCATTTGGCGAAATCCTGTTGCGCCAGTTCGGCGTATTCTTCTGTTCCCGGATCACTGTTCCCATTGGAAGGGAACAGTGCGGAAATCTCGCTCTCTGCATATTCCTTCGCCAGGGCATTTCTCGGAGTCAGGGCCCGCTGGACCCGCTCAGTCAACGCTTCCGTGTGCTCGAGGACATTGCGAAACCAGTCATTCCGGCTGAGGTTGTCGCATCCGGACAGAACTAAGGATCCTGCGACTCCCGCTGCGCTCTTCAACACCTGACGTCGGGCTAAGTATCTAGACTTCATGACGTGTCCCTTTACTGGCAAACCATCCGGTAAGCATGGACCGCATATTGTTGAAGAATCCCGTGATGAGGACTTGCACTACATGGATGGCAATGAAACCTACAAAAGAAAAGCAGGCAATAAAATGAAGGGTCCGTGCACCCTGCCGTCCCCCCAAGGGGGGTAATAACCACGGAAAGGCGGCATCGATCATCGGCGACATGCTCAGGCCTGTCAATAACATCAGTGGACCCAATACGAGTAGCACGCTAAGGTAGGCCAATTTCTGGAGCACGTTATAGGGTAAGGCACCCCCGCCTTCCGCATGGCGAAGCAGAAAATGGTCTTTTATCGCCTGGCCGAGGCCGCGCAGCTCCCACTGCTTGGGAACAAGGTCTTGAGTAAGGTGACGGCTGAGCATGGCGTATATGAGGTACATCAGGCCAGTGAGCACGAAGATCCATGCGAAAAACAGATGCCACTGTCGCCCCATTGCCAGCCACCGGGGTCCTGGAATGGTTGCCCAAGACGGAAAGGCTCTCGCTGTCTGATCGGAATATCCGAGGATTCCGGTCGTGTCGAACGAGCGGCCAAAGACCGTGGTGATGCCCTTTATTTCGCCGTTCTCCATCCGCACAGGACGGATTGAGAGCAACGCCTCATTCCCATCGGATCGATTGCCCCAATAGAGCAGGGGATGCGCATTGAAGATCTGTAATCCGCTCATGATGAGGATGACAAGAGCCACCGCATTGATCCAATGGCCAATTCGCACTGGAAGCGAATGTCGATATATCCATATGGTCTTTCTCGTTTCCATCGTCGAGATCCTGATGACGCGAACTTACCGGAGGGCTCCTGTAAATCGTACTACGAACGTGTGCCCTATTAGCAATGGGAGAAAGCCACAATTTACTCTGGGGGGCTGGTATCTATCATTGCATACGGGTCTTGATTGTTTTAGCATGGGTCTCGTCTGCATTCTAAAGAAGCACTGGAGGGGTTGTGACTGATTTAAGAAGGAGAACATTCATGTGGAAAATAGTCGCGACCATAGCAACATTCACCGTCATGACAATTAGTCCAATCATCGGAATCGCACAAGAGACTCCCCCTAGTCAGAAGTCAGTACCTGAGCAGGCAGTCGACTCCTTGAATACAGTATTTGGAGTGCACCCGGGAATGCGCGCGGCCCATGCGAAGGGCATTGTGTTGGACGGCCAATTTACGCCGAGTGCGTCGGCCACGACGGTGAGCAAGGCCTCACACTTTCAGAAGATCAAGAAGCCGATTCCTACAACCATTCGCTTCTCCGCCTTTACGGGGCTGCCCGCTATTTCCGATACCGACCCCGGGGCAAGCCCCCGCGGCATGGCCGTGAAATTCCACCTTCCTGACGGCTCGAGGACCGACCTGGTGACTCACTCCTTCAACGGTTTTCCTGTCGCCACGACAGCCGAACTCAGAGATTTGCTTCTTGCGTTGAGCGCCACGAAACCGGGGGATCCTCCCCCCACAGCGCTCGATACGTTCTTGAGCAGTCATCCCGCCGCAAAGTCTTTTCTAGAAGCGTCCAAGCCGGCACCAGCGAGCTACGGGTCCTTGTCCTATTTCGGTGTGAACACGTTCAAGTTCACGAATGCGAAAGGGATGACCACATTCGGTCGGTACCAACTCCAGCCCATGGCAGGTGAGCACTTTCTCAGCACAGAGCAGCTCCGAACGATGGACCCCAACTATCTGACCAATGAGATTCGCGAGCGCGTTCGTCGTGGTCCCATCAAGTTTAAGTTGCTCCTGCAAGTGGCTGCCCAGGACGATACACTCGACAATCCTTCGATTACATGGCCAGATAGTCGCAAGAAAATCGAATTGGGCACGATCACCATCACCAAACTTGTGCCAGATAGTGAAGCGGCGGAGAAGAAATTACTGTTCATGCCGGGAATGTTGGTTCCCGGTGTCGAGGCAGCTGATCCAATGATCGCTGACCGTTCGGCGGCCTATCTTGTTTCCTCGGCCCGTCGTGCCAAATAAAGCAGACGACAGAGGTTTCAACTAGCACGCTTCTATCGAGAAGCTTCCCTCCTCAGTCCATCAGTGACTCATCACATGACCACTTGCGCCGTTGAGGACAAATTGTCCCTTGGACAAGCTGTTAGCCCCCTTCGAAGTAATAGCTATCTCCGCATAAAGGCTATCTTTATCGCAAATGGCTTGTTCATTGCACAGATCCCGGCCATGACCACTATTCTTCTCATCGACGACAATGACAAAGATCGGACGTATTATGCGGATCAAGTCAAAATCTTCATCCCGGATTGTATCGTTCTGGAGGCACCAGATATCCGATCAGGCCTAGAACTCTATCAGTCTCGGCAAATCGATTGTATTGTCACCGAGATCCACCTTCCTGACAGTTCCGGGTTCGAGCTGTTGATCGATCTCGTGCCTGATGCGAGTGATGAGCCGCCCGTAGCGGTGGTCATGCTCACCAGGCTGTCAAAACCTGGTCTGGCCCAATTGGCAAAGACGAACGGCGCTCAGGCCTTTTTCGTCAAACGATTGACGTCGGGGGACGAATTGGCTCAAGCGATCGAAAAGGCTATTGCCAGAGTAGGCCAACACAAAGGATCGTCACCGGGATAGGGATGGCTGGAACACTAGGGAGGATCAGGCTCAAAGAGGGAGGGAAGTCTGATTCGGCTTGGACGGCTTGCCAGCAGGGACGCGACTTTGAATCTGCAAATTATTTTTCACGTTGCGCACGCCTTCTACTCGCCACGCGAGGCGCTCAGCCTCAGTCCGCTGCGCCTCGGTTTCCACGATCCCACTCAGGTACACGATCCCACGTTCGGTATCTACGTCGATGCGAGGAAAATTCGATACACGGTCCCTCGTTAATTCCGCCTGCACGGCGGCTGAAATCGTTGCATCACTCACCGTTTGGTTGGCCGTTTTCCCGGTGGTCGACTGGCAGCCCATTACGAGGAACAAAAACAAAACAGAGCACAGGACACCAAAACCTCTCGGTCGGGTATGCATAAGCTATCCTCCATCCGCATTCAACAATTTTGGCTCACCTGGAATTCAATGGAACTGGGGAAGCGCCTAGATGCTGAGACGGTCACAGCGTGGGGTCGGAGCGCGTAAGCCCATAGAGGTTTGGTGCCCGTCGCCGGGTCCAGATATCACTCGGCGGTGGCCAAAGGGGATCAACCCACTGGGGAGCATCCTTTCCCCAATCTGCGAGGGATGTCACCATCCCTGATGGGCCGAGACGACCGAGGACGAGGGCCACCGATGCTGTCTTCATGGCCTTTGAGGAAAGTAGAGCTGAGGGTCGGCGTTCTCCAACCACCTGAACCTGTACGACGGAAAGGCCCCCTATCGTCATCCCTAACTGAGCGGCTGCGCCAGGAGAGAGATCGAGGATCCTACCCTTGACATAAGGACCCCGGTCAGTGATTTTCACATGGGCATGCTTGCCATTCTTGAGATTGACCACGCGGACTATGCTGCCGAGCGGGAGCGTCCGATGGGCGGCGGTCAAGGCCCTCATGTCGAAGGGCGCGCCATCGGCCGCCTGCTTACCATGAAACGATTCGCCATACCAGGACGCGACTCCGCGATCCTCAATCCCCACATCTAATTGAGATACGCCTTTAGGAACCCACGAACAGGCATTCAAGAGCAGTCCCAAGCTGAGACTCAGCGTCCATAGCCGCTGCCGGCTGCTTACATGATGAGCGCCAGGATGAATCATGACTCGTAGGGTACATTGCGTTGGTACGAAACCAAACCTAGGCGTTACCCTAGTTGGGGGGGTATGAAGCGGAAGGACTGGCGTGTAGCGAAGTGCTTATAAGCTCACTTCCTCTTGCCCTCGGGATCGGACGCCGGATCGGTTCGGGAGGGAGGCGTTTTTTTGATGCCGCCCGTTTTCACATCGGGCATGTCCGTCGTTCCGCCAAGAGTGATCTCACCTGTTGGGCTTGGTGCCTTCTGACTCATATCGTATGATGGGGCGGGATGTGGCTCGATGGAGCCGTTCGATCCAAGGTTTTTGTACGATACAGTGAGAGTTGTCCCCCGGGTGCTATCGGCTTGAGTTGCCTCATGTGGTGCGTAGTCCCCAAACGCACAGCCACCAAATGAGAGAATCCCGCTCACTGCCACGAAATAGACGGCTCTTTGTAGGATTTTCATGGTGATACTCCTGTTGGCCAGCCCAATGAGGACGCTTCAGTAAATGACCTCAGCATTGTAACATATATGGCCACGCCACATTGCACTAATCGACCGACCCAGGCTAATCTGAGTGGTACAACAACTCCCGGCTAGTCATTTTTTATTCGCATAGCATTTGGCCCCCGAACTAATGACGATGCTTAAAAGTTACGCCGGGCGGATTCGGCGAAGGGATTTGTCTCTGCACGCCATTTTTGCTCTTCTCCTCATCAGTGTCCTGCCATTAGCGACCTCTCATGCCGTCGCTTCTACAAGCCAAACCGTCATCATTGAAGATTGGAACCACTCGGGGAGTGGATTGCTACCTAGCGGTTGGAAGTTAGAGGCGGGACAATTCACCAATGGCACCGGAATTATAAGACAAGGCGATTCGAAATTTCTCAAGATGGTTCCAGATGGGAAAGTATTGAGAATTTCTAAATCTATAAATATTGATCCTCAAAACTTTCCTATTCTTGAACTCGACGTAAGGGATAAAACATCGGCGCCTCCTGCGCTACGGGTTATTCTGACCTTTGACTCAGGTGTGCCATTCTCCGAGGACACGTTGATATATACACTGGGTGACACTCACCCGTTCACTTTCCAAAATAAAGATCAGTGGGAAGGATATTCTCGTAACATTTATAACGACTTTTTCAAGGGCCTTCATCGAAAAAAAGAATTGCCAAAAATAATCAAGATTTCCCTTGAGGTGGAATTCAAGAGCCAGCCCAATAGTCCATTGATCGGGGAAATCGCATTCCGTGAAGATGAAGCACTTGAAGGAATTAATTACAAAGGAGCTCCACTTTCAGGGATATTTCCCCCCGGCACTATAATAATGAAGATGCCAAATGGAGAAGTGACTCCTCTCTATGATCTTCATCATCAGGCTTGCAATAGTGGAAATCCAAAGGAAGGTTATCCGCTCCCGATAGTCTATAGTACAGAAATTGGAGATGCTGCCAAAACGCTTAGCGATCTTGACACTTCGAAGGTACTCGCCGACGCCCGCGCTTTAGGGGACAAACGCTTTCTAGAAATCGACACGTCGCCTAACGGCAGCAGATTGGTGACCTCAAGGATCGAGTTCAAAAATTATACGATCACCAGGTTCAGACCTCAAAAAGTGCTCGAATGGAGTGTCGATAATCTTCTTGATCTTCCACAAACGTGCCTTGATCTTTTCAAAGACAACCTGGAATTGATTTTAGAGTCGCATATTGGAGAGGCAGAACGAATCAGTATAATCGGTGGCTTCGCTCAGGAAAGGAACCTGGAACTCCGACGACCGCTGACCATTATCACTTCCTCTATCCCGCTAATCACTCTCTATGGAAATGCTACGAAACAGAAGCTGATAAGGGAATATGGAAAAACTATTTTGGGGTCTGCGAAATCCTCTTCGTTAAAAGGAACATCACGGTCAGAAGATGAAAGCCGTTTAACCGCAGGACTGGCCAAATTATTTCCTCAGCTGAAGCTGGAAGTGATGTTTGGAGGTTCGCAATTTGTCATCCTTGGCCTTGACCAAGGTGTGAAGACCTCTCCTTTTCTCGACCGTACCGACGTGAGGGATGCTGGCAAACTATTGGCGGTCATAATGAAGGCTGATGATCCTCTGTCGTCGGTTTTGAAGGGACTTTATGTAGCCAAACAAGACCTCTTCCGTGATTTAAAGGAAGGCGAGCGTCTCATCGAAGTCTTGAATGAGGCGATAGCACAGTTGGATCTCCCGAAGGAAAAGCTGCCGACAAACATTCTGGACAAACTCGCGGGTTTGCCTCCAAAGGAAAGGCGTACGCGAATCAACCGGGCGATATTAGATGCTCAGTACAGAGATTTTATCCAAGATTATGTAGAGGCAGGTTTAAATGAGGCGGCGTTGGACATACTCAATTCGACACTTCTTGAAGACACGCAAGATGTCAAGCTGGATACCAAGGAAGATCTGGTAATTAAATGGACGAATAGCGACACTTTCAACGATGATCGATATCTGTTTTATGAGTATTTTTTTGATGGAGCCAGAATTGATGGTCCATGCATCAGCATTCACATCTCCAAGGACAATGTAATAGTTGATATAGTAGGGAAACCGCTTTTGACATCGGATCTAGCTGCAATTCGTGCACTCTACCGCTCCGGAGTTTCTCCTTTTAGTGCAAAATACGAAAATAGTTCTTTATCGCCATACAAGAAGCGGTTGCCGGTATTGTGGCCGGTATATGTGCGGTGGCCGGTATTTGTGAGGACAAATGCAATGATTTGGCGACCCGCTTGGGGCCTGGTCGCTGAAGCTGAGGTCAAAAAATCAAATAATGGACTTACGACCTTTGATTCCTACAATGATGCCCTTACGTTAGAAACACTTGATCATCCGCTCGAAGGTCCTTCATTGGCAAATGGTTCTGTAGTAGCTCAAGGAGTAGAAATCCAGTTGTTGCCGGCTGAGGCTCCAGATGAATGGTCCATGGGCGACAAGGGAGAAGCTGGCGAAGCCGAAATCCGTCTGTTTTTTGATGGCGCAACCTTACCAACTTCCAGTGTCGCAGGCTCGTACGCATCGGAACTTCCACCAAGTGCCGAGCGAATAACGCAACGAAATGGACGTTGGAGTCATAATATTCCTGATGGGCTTGCTGCAATCGCTAATTTGAGAAAGTCGTATAGATATTTTAGAAATAATTTAGGTTGGCATAAAAAAGGTAGTGTTGCAGGGTCCAAGACCGACTATTTTAGCGATCCGTTGAAAATGTTGTACGAGCCAAAAACTTTGAATCTGCAGGGAAATGCTGCTTGGATGGGCGGTTATTTCGCCATAGGTAATTCTTCCATCGCTAACGATTTAAGCATATGGATGCATGAATACAGTCACTTTGTAATTAGCCAGATCATCCGGAACGGTCGAGGCGTGAATTTCTGCACCGGGGAAAATGGCGAGATAGCCGGGGCCATAGAAGAGTCCCTCGCCGACATCTTTTCAGTCCTCATGCGTATGTCAGTTCCAGGACCTCACGTCAACGGTAGTAGCGGGGAAGCATGGAAAATCGGGGAACTCACGCTTGGAGTCGAAGCGCGCGATCTTAGGAATCCCGGAAAGTCAGGCTACAATCAAATCGATCCTCCCAGCATATTTAAAACCAAACATTATCCTCAACCGTCGGATGCCAGCAGCAAAGTCAATAGAGCATGTATGGAGAAACAGAATACTCCTCACGGTGAAGAAACCTGGGACGGCGTCAATATTGCTCATATAAATAATAGTATCCCCAATCTAGTGGCGACCAAATTAATCAGAGAAGATGAGAAGGAATTTTGGGCGGAAGTATATTTTGAGACGTTAAAACAACGCCGTCGCCAAGGCCGTATTTCATACAAGCCAACATTTGAACAACTTGCTGCTGAAATGGTTACTGCGGTTTCCATTGTGGGACCCAGATATTATGGTGACAAGATGTCTGATTATAAATGCAAAGTAAGGTCTGCCTGGCGACAGGTTGGAGTATCGGTGGATCAATGCAATTAAGACTAGATGAAGGGACGATCAGCCGAAGAACCACAGAAGAATCATCGCACATGTCGCCGCGATCGGCAGCAATAGGTTGAACACGTCTCTGTACTCTCGACGACGATGCCAGGGACTCATGATGAATTCCTCAAGGAAATGACATTCCATACAGTCCTCATTTATCTGCGATGAGGCTGATTTTTGGCACTGGGGCACTCCCGAGTTCGTGAAGGAATCCACCACCTCGCATAATCTTCAAATTCCTCCCCGGGTGTTCCTCGTGGGCTTCGAGAGCCCGTTCTTCGCCAAACCTATCTGACGCCATCAGCTGATAAGCCGGTTGCTTAGCCACGAGCTCATCCCACGGTGGCAAGGGTAACCCATAGGTAAGGGTACGAAAGGAGAGGGCTACACTTCGTTCATGGATAAGGAGGACCGCTTTATAAGTAAGGCTTCAAGGAGGGGAGGGTCCAAATGAAAATTCTGGAAATTATGACTGCGAATCCGAAGTGGTGTATTCCCGAGGACATGGCGACTAAAGCCGCTCGCATGATGAAAGAGATGGATGTGGGGATCGTTCCGGTCGTTAAATCACCAGCTGACCGTACCATCGTCGGCGTCGTGACTGATCGTGACCTGTGTTTAGCTGTGCTGGCCGCCGACACATATCCTAATGCTGTGCCAATTCAGAAATGCATGACAACCAATATTGTCGCCTGCCAACCGACCGATGATGTTCAGCAGGCGACCAGACTGATGGAGGCGAATCAAGTGCGCCGTATTCCCGTCATCGATCAACGAGGGATGCTTCAGGGAATGATTTCGATGGCCGATATCTGTCAGCGGGGGAATCTCCCCTTCGAAACGACTCATCGTCTGCTTCAGAAAGTTTCGGAGCCCATGGAGCATGCGAGTAAGCCCCGAGCCATGATGATGGAGCTTGGACATATCGAAGCTCAGGGGCCGGAGTCCTGGGAAAAGGAAGTTCCTCCGGGGCTGGAGCAACGATGACCCCCCCTTTCGAATTACTTCCTTTGGGTCTATCGGCTGGATCGGACCTCCGCTACATTTTCTCTGAATAGAATAGACAACAACGGAGGGCAATATGAAGTATGCTCATGATGAGGGGGTTGTAACTGATGGAATGGTCCCAGTCTGCTGGCCAGTTACATATGCCTCATTAGGCGGCAGACATTTTCTCAGCAAGGGAATGATTCTGGATGTGACGCCCGCGGGACTCCATGTCGCCGGCACAGTGCCAGTAGAGATTGGAATGCGGCTTCATCTGTGGGGCAATCCCCCAGCAAAGCCAGAACCGATTGATATTAGAGCGACCGTGGTATGGGTCGAGGGACACGAATTCAGGTTGGACTTCCAGTCTCTGGAAGTGAGTGACCGGCAGTGGCTCATAGGATTTCTGGCGGAAGCACAGAGTCAGTTGTTGCTACCTCAAGCGGCGTAGGGCTGCGTAGAGCATTCTTGACAGGCTGAGGAAACGCTGTGTAAGGTGCAGTTTCTTGTCGGGAAGAAAAGATGATCAGTAGATACTACCGTGCTGCCCTCGTTGTTGGTGCGCTTGGAGCCCTTGTGAGTGTGCCTATGGTGAATGCCCATCCGACCGCCTCCGGTAACGTCAGCGAGGCCATCGATCACGCGAAGCAAGCGGTGGCCCATGGTAAAGAGGGGCATGCTGACGAGCTTGTGAAACATGCGGAAACGGCGCTGGAGTTTGCGAAGATGGGAGGCAGAGGCTTGGAGTTGAGCGAAGGGATTCATCATCTGAAAGAAGCCATAGAACATGGCAAAGCTGGTCACGCCGACGTGGGAATCGAACACATCGAGACCGCCTTAAAGCATTTCTCCGAGATCAATTGACGGTAAAATTCTCTCCTTCTTTTTGACCATCCTTTTTGCAGACATTTCAGTGTTTCGCTTCGAGTTTTCACCTTCCAAGACACAACGGTTGCCCTCGCCCGAGAGAAGGATCCTCACCTAAAGGGTCATGGTCTATGCAGGCCAGCGTGGCGTAGTATTATCGCACTGACTTACGCAGGAGGGCATTATGCGAAATTTACTACTCGGCATACTGATTGGATCATGTTTGACGACCGCGGTGGTTGGGGCAGCAGACTATCTGGCCGAAGAAAAGGGGTCGGGAGTCTTTTCTTGAGCGGATCCCTCCGGAGCGAACTCGAAGCACGGCGCCTACATGATGCGGGTGCTCAGCTGGCTCGCCAATGGACCGCTCATTTGGGACCTGTGGCATGATGGTAAGGCCGAAGACACTTGCAATAACTCGTTCACCGTCTGGCCCTCCTTTTTCCGGTCCGGCCGGCAGGTGTTTTTGAAGACCTTTTTTGCGCTGCCAGCCATGCGTTGTGGTGCTTGCCGATCAGGGCAATCGCCTCATTAGAGCCGGCCACGCAGACAGGAATGGCCATATCCTCCGGATTTGCGAGCGGCGGATCCGTTGCCAACATTGAGGACTTCGCCCATTCGACCAGACCCGGCCACATCTTGCCCACCAGGATCAGCGGGGTATCTTGAATATGGCGCACTTGAAGTAACTGCCAGATCATCATCATCTCCAACACCGTCCCCACGCCTCCCGGAGCCACAATGAAGGCGTCAGAGGCGATGACGAACTGGTGCAGCCGCGTGAAAAACGTCCGGTGCTCGAACGCATCAGACACGAAAGCATTAACGTTCTGCTCGAACGGCAGGTTGACCCGGATCCCGTAGGACCGGCTCCGCTCTGGCGCGCTGGCGGCCCCCTCATTGGCTGCCTGCATCAGTCCCGGACCGCCGCCTGTAATGATGTCACAGCCCATCTCAGCCAACGCCTTGGCCACTTGCTTTGTTTCCTCGTAGCCGAAGGTCCCTGATTTGACGCGGGCCGAGCCGAAGATGCTCACGCGGTACCGTTCACGGCGGGACGGCCGCAAGCGCGTCAACTCGTTGACGACGTCCCACAAACCAAGAACCGAGGCCCAGACGGTATCTCTGACCGCATCCTCATCGGCGAGGCTGATGAGATTAGATGTACGTTTCATGGATCAATCCCTTTCCTTTATCCATTGTCACCCTCTTCCGTCTCGTCGGCCTTCCAGGCCTCAGAGTTCAATGGCGTCGCCCAGGTTCGGTAGTTTGGCCTGCCTGCCATGCTTCGCACGGATCAGGCCCGCTAGTGTTTTGCGTGCCTTGTCCTCGCCATGCGTAATGATCAGGCGGGGCTTGGACGGCGCCACTGCCCCGAACCATTCCAGCAGGCCCTTCTGGTCCGCATGAGCGCTGAATCCGCCGAGCGTATGAATCGAAGCCCGCACGGCGACGGTCTCGCCGAAGATCGATACCGACTCGGCGCCGTCGACGAGCATCCGGCCGAGCGTGCCGTGCGACTGAAACCCGACAATCAGGACAGCGGTCTCCGGCCGGCTGAGGTTATGGCGCAGGTGGTGCAGGATCCGCCCGCCGGTGCACATGCCGGAGCCGGCCATGATCAGGCAGGGACCCTTCACTTCGTTCAACTTGCGTGAATCGTAGGCCGTAGGACAGAACCGCACAGTTTCCAGGTTGCGGCGCAATTTGCCGGACTTCATCAAGGCCTTGGATTCCGCGTCGAACAGTTCGTTGTGCTTGCCGTAGACCTTGGTGGCCTCGATGGCTAGCGGACTATCGAGATACACGGGGAACTTCGGCAGGGTCTTGTTGCGGAATGCCGCTGCCAGCAAATAGAGCAGGAGCTGCGTACGGCCGACCGCAAAAACAGGAACGAGGATCTTCGCCTGGCGATCGACTGCCTTGCGGACGATCTTGCGCGCCTCGACGGCGGTTTCGTACAGCGATCGGTGGTTGCGGTCCCCGTAGGTGGCCTCCATCACGACGACGTCTGCGTACGCGAACGGCACAGGGTCCTCAAGCAGAGGTGCCCCGCGCGGGCCGAGGTCGCCCGAGAAGACTACGACCTTCTTCTGTCCGCCCTCCTCGACAGTCAGCTCGACGCTGGCGGACCCGATGACGTGACCAGCATCCACGAGCCGCGCCTGGACACCCGGCGCAACCATGACTCGTTCATCGTATTCGATGGTTCGCACGAGTGGTTTCAGTCGCCTGACGTCCTGTTCATCGTACAACGGCTCGAGAGGCTCGAGTCCGGCGCGAGAGCGTTTGCGGTTTTCGCGCTCCAGCTCACCCTGCTGCTGGAAGAACCCATCGCGGAGAATAAGCGTCGCCACATCGACCGTGGCTTGGGTGGCATAGATGGGCCCCCTGTACCCGTACTTCGTCAGTAACGGCAGCCGACCAATATGGTCCAGGTGAGCGTGGGTCAACACGACCGCATCGAGCCTGCGACCCTCGATCTGGTTCGTCAGGCGGTTCTTGGCTTTCTCCTTCCTGCCGCCCTGAAACATGCCGCAATCGACGAGCAGGCTCGCGGTCTTCGTCATGACCTGGTAAGCCGATCCGGTAACGTCGCCCGTAGCGCCAAGAAAACGAATCTTCATCTGCACCCTTTGAACAGGTAGGTCGGTGAGTATGAAGATTTCGACAAGGATTTGCACGGATCATTTAACGCAGGGTCGTGGGAGGGGCGGTGTAAGGGCGTGAGGAGCTTTCTTTGCTCCCGGAGCGGGCGCCCTGAGAAGGGCCTCGCTCGACGGCCGCAGTCGAAAGCTCCTCACGCCCTTGCCGGCCTGCGTATTGACAAAGAGGAGAATGGAAATGGTCGTGCCTAAGAGCTAGGTGGTTTCCTAGTTCTTTCCGTCCATCTCGGATTGTATGTTGTGATGTCGGAGGAGGGGGCGTATGTGTGCAATCCCTAAAATCGTCGGATGGTTGGGTGGAATCATGGTTTTTCTTGGCTCATTCCAAATGGCGCATGTATATGCTGAAACCTCGATTATCGACCTTGCTATTCAGGCGCCGATGAAGGAAGGGCTCAATGGTATCCAGACAGAGAAGAACAAAGTTTTGCTGGTGGAGGGAAGGGATTATGGTATCAAGGATCCGACCGGGAAGGAACTTCGGTTGATTCTAGACCCTAATACTCAGAAAATCTCAACCATTCAGCTAGGAGAGAGAATCGAAGGAATGGATTCACCCGGTTCAACTCAGGGAAGTCGTGTCATGGAAGTAGGACTGACTGCCTCGTCTCTTTTATTCCGTTAAAATCTTTTCTTCCCCAACATCTGTTGATAATTCTGTGCATAACCTCGCTCTTGCTTGCATTGTAGGCTGAAACAGACGGCTAAATAGCACAATGCTTATTTCTTGGGCATTGGGCCTCCTGAGCGCGACCCCCCATATATGGTGGCCCCCTCAGTCGTCACTGAAAATATCCACAATTACTATTGACTTTTTTTTGTGGATGAACTGAGCGAGCTGCAACTGTTGCTCTCCCGATCGGGAAGTACGAGATCGCAGTAGTTATCCACAGCTAAGGGTTCTTATGGAGGTAGAGCTACAGTGAAATTTCGGATTACCACGGCCCGCTAGGGAAACCCCTAGTACCGAAGATTCCTTGCCAGCTTAGATTTGCCTGTTAGCTATGAAAGCATGTGGAGACCGCTGAGACGGGAAGGGAATATCCATGAGTAAACAGGTCACGTATCGGGAGTACACCATTAGTTCCGTCCCTGTGAGGCTAGAAGGGAATGAATGGAAGCCAGAGATAGAGATTTCCTCTCAACGTGATGGCATTGTGACATCATGTCCGTATACGGACGAAACAATCTATCCAACGGAAGAAGCAGCTGATACCCATGGGATTCAGCTGGGCCAAGAGATTGTGGATGGGAAGACACCGGTCTTGTCGGTGAATTACGACGAACGGGTGCCATTCGACTCAAAGAGTCCCTTCGAGCGGATGTAACAGTGACCGAAGCGGATTAAAGGGAACTCTAGAGGGGCATCATTGGGGAGTCGTAAAAAGGGGCCTCGTGTTCGAGGCCCCTCAGCGGTTATCGGCTTGTACGACTTGGGGGAATGTACTCAACGAATTGAGCGCATCTGCAGTGCGTGATTCTGTTCGGTGACTTCTGCCTCCACACGATCGCCCTGCTTGAGCTGCCCGAACATCAGGGTAGTTTTGTCTGCATGCAGACGTACTTCCTTGCCGTCTTTCCCCTTGACGAAATAGTACGCATATTCGACGCGCACCAAGTCGCCCATGACCGTCCTATTGTGGGTGAAGTCATTCGGGGCCTGCATGGAAGCGGCGGCATGGGATACATTGAAGAGTAAAACCAGTCCACACAGGACACTACCAACTTGCGGAATTGATACCATAGGACCCTCCCCCGGTTAGTGGTAAACGTTGTTCACAGTACGGTACGTGCATGCTGTCGACTCCTCGTTCATCTCTTACTTCTCTGTAGGCTTGCCCACGCCAGGCCCAGGACGCCGAGCGAACAAACATACAGCGACCCATTGATCAAAACCTCGTTTATCATCGTCATGCTGTTTCTCCTTTCCACAACACAATCCTCAACATGAGGCAGGGTATTGTGCTTCTGACGTTGAGGGATAGCATAGGCCGTGCCGCTCTTCCCCCTTTCAATCATCCGATCATAACCAATTGAAATATAGAGTCTTATTGTGTTCCGCTGTCAGACCATGTGATGAAATCCGGCGTTCGCGCGCGATGGATCGCGTCAACTCGCGAGTTCAGCACGCGACCGGTCGCGTGTGACTGCTTCCGAAAGGGTCTAGCGAGGTTGGATGGGGTGTCTGTGATAAGACTCGGTGCGCCTCACGGCTCCAGCAACGGAACCAGCGCGCTGTGGCCTTGCTGGCGTGCAAAATCCACTGGTCGGTGTCCTGTTGTTGTCTTGACCGATTTGTCCGCTCCGTGTTTAAGGAGCAAAGCCACGATCTCTCGATGTCCCTGCAATGCAGCGACATGCATGGCGGTCATCCTGTTACTCATCGTCGCCTGCGCCACATCCGCGCCGTGGTCCAACAACAGCACGACAATATCCCGGTGCCCATTTTCTGCCGCAATGAAAAGCGGGCTCGCGCCGTCCATTCTCGGCTGCTTTATGTTGGCACCGTTGGCCAACAACAGTCCTACGGTTCCCCGATGCCCGTTCTGACTCGCGATGAAAAGCGGAGTCACGCCGTTCGTTTTTGTCTGCTCCACGCCCCCGCCGTGAGTCAACAGCAACGCGACAATGTCCCGATGCCCCTGTTGGGCCGCCATATAGAGCGGGGTCGCACCGTCCGTCGTCGCCTGCGTCACCTCCGCACCATGGTCTAGCAACAGCGACACGATCTTCCGATGCCCCTGCTCGGCTGCGATGATGAGCGGGGTCGTGCCCTTCATCGTCGCCTGTGTGACCTCTGCACCATGGTCTAGCAACAGCGACACGATCTTCCGATGCCCCTGCTCGGCTGCGACGTAGAGTGGGCTTTCACCATCCGTCGTCGCCTGCGTCACTTCCGCACCATGGTCCAACAACAGTGCCACGACCTCCTGATGCCCCTTCTTGGTTGCGACCAGGAGTGGGGTGAAGCCGACTGGATTAGCCGCGTTGACGTCAGCCTCTCTCTTGATTTGTGTGGTCACCTCCCCAAGGTCCCCTTTGAACGCCGCCTTAAGTAGCACGTCATCTACCGGCCGCATGGCCAGAAGTATCGGCATCAGTCCGAGCACCGTTATCAGCACTATCCATCGCTGTGTCATCTTGCCCCCCCTAGCCATCCTTAGGCTGGCGCAGGTATCCATCCTTCACTCTGTCTGCGTATACGTATAAGCATATACGCAACTCTCATGCCGAGCGGGTGTGGAGCATCAGGAGCTAAAAAATTATGCTGTTAGACGAGTAGGGCACTTGCGGGTTTTCGATTGGCGGGTGTAGGAGGACAGAAACACAATGAGGAGAACCATACAGGTGGCTAGGGTGTCGTCCCCTTCGCCACCCGCTGGCCATCCCAACGAGCTGTCCAAACTGTTCCAATAGATTTATCGACTGAAGTGACGTCTAAGATTTACGAAACGTGAAATGGAGATAAAGGTTTCCCCTTTAATCCATTGGCGATGTTCATGAGAATGTGTTTTTTCACTTTACCACTTTGATCATCCGGTAAACTTGTCGCCCTCATTTCAAATTCACCAACGAATGATGAAGGATCCAGTGGAAGCGTCCTTTGGTGTTCTAGAGTCTGACAGACTTCAATGATTGCAAGAGAGAAGGCATCTACGATGTCTGGTATGACAGCTTTATCTTTTTCAGTTATGGGCATGATTCCCCTCCTTGGTTGGTTGGCCGAATGAGCTACGTCTATCATAAGTTTCTTATGCGAGACCTGATACTAGGAGAAACTCTGGTGATAATGTAAGATTTCAGAATTGGAAAAGATGGGACTGCGCCAAAGGGGAAGGAAGTATACTAATAGCTTCGATGAGTGTGCTCAGGCCTGTCATGCATAAAACTGGCACTATTAGCCTTATCCACGGCCTTTATCGGTCCGAATGCTGCGGCGTCGAACGCCCGGTGCCAATCAACGAGACCTTCCCTCCGTGCCCGGGGAGTGGCACCGGGAGCAAAAGCCGGTGCTCCGGCCGGAATGCCGACTGGATTCTGGTGCGACCGACGTAGACGAGAGACCAGCCGAAATCACCCTCCTTCCTTGGACATCTGCCCAATCGTCACAGGGCCGCTAGGGGACCTGAGAGTGTGCCGCTCACCTTCATCGTGAGAAAGTCATTGAGAGGCACAAGGAAACCATGTCACGCCCACATCGACCATGGATCATCGTAAGTCTGATACTCGGTGTATCGATCTTAGCGGTCTTCATCATTACATATCTGGTAAGTGAACCTGTCAGAAAGTATGCAGAACGAGAGGCCACTGAACAACTGCCAGACTATGAGATCACAATCGGCAAAGTCGATTTACAACCATTTAGGTTAGGGATTGACCTTCAGAATGTTGTGGTGCGTCTGCGTGGGAATCCTGACCCCCCGTTGGCTGAGATTCCAGATGTAAAGACAAAAGTCAGGCTCCTGCCTCTTTTTGCGGGTACGATCGATCTCAATTTCGAAATTGAGGAACCTCACCTAGCTGCCACGAGCCAGCAAGTCGATACAGTTCTTCAGAAAAAGGAAGAGGTCAAACAAGCGGCAGTCGCCTGGCAAAACACCTTGCGGGAGATGATGCCGATTCGACTGTCCTTGTCCATCTTAAACGGCCACGTGAGCTATAAAAGTGATCCGAATGTCGATTCGATTGAACTGCATCAACTTGAGGTGAACGCAACGAATGTGACGAATAGGCCAGAAAACGAAGAATATCCTTCTGAGCTTCGTATGCGTACAAAGTTCCCGGACGGAGGTCGGATCGAATTGGATACCCGTGCCGATTTTCTCGCGAAGCCCAGACCGCGAGTCGATGGGGGCATCACTGTACAGCATTTTCAACTCCCCACGTTGCTGCCTGTGACCGGGCAATATAATGTTCAACTTCGCCAAGGCGCGATTGATATGACCGGTCATTTCACATATTCCTTTCCAACAACAATGGTTTCTATCAATGACCTCCTCATTGAAGACGCGAAAGTCGACTATGTCCATACCGCACATACTAAGGAAAAAGAAATCAAGCGTGCCCAAAAGGGGGCGGAAAATGTGAAGGAGGTCCATCAAGACCCCTTGATGGTGGTGAAGGTCTCACACGGAAAGATCCTTCATAGCGATGTCGGATTCATCAACCAGTCGACGTCACCAGATTATCGAGTGTTCTTGGCCGACATGAACCTCGATCTAGAGAATTTTAGCAATCGACCAGAAGAGGGGATGGGCACGGTGAAACTGACGGGAAATTTCATGGGCAGTGGACAGACGGTCGCGACCGCGTCATTTCGGCCGGAAAAGCCCAATCCGGATTTCGATGTTCAGGTACGGATCGTAAAGACTCAGGTCAAGGCGATGAATAAACTTCTAGAAGCGTATGGACACATTAATGCCAGTCAAGGCACGTTTGCGTTTTTCAGCGACATGACTGTGAAAAACAAGCACATCGATGGGTATGTCAAACCGTTCCTGAAAGACGTTGAAGTCTACGATCCGCAGCAGGATCGAGATACGAACCTGTCGAAAAAGCTTTATGAGGCAGTTGTCAACAGCGTGCTTGATCTGTTGGAAAATATACAAACGGGCCAGGTCGCGACGGAAACCGACGTGTCAGGCCCGGTCAAGAATCCTCAAGCCAGCACATGGCAAGTTCTTGAGAAACTCGTTCAAAATGCTTTCTTCAACGCCATTCTTCCGGGATTTGAACTGAGTAAGAGGGTATGAACCGGGATAGGTACGCCTGGCCTAGGGCTCACTCTTGATCTCGGACTCAATGACCAACTTCAGGGCTTCCTGCTCATCTAGCTGGAGGGCCTCCTTGAGGCGTTGGCGTGCCTTCTCCTCCAGCCATTTAACAAGCTCTGTATGGGTGGGCCGCGTTTCGCCAGTGTCGACCAACCGGTAAAGACTCATCTCCGCGTTGGGAGTGGTCTTGTCTGTCGCCACCACCATAGCCCCTGGCCTGACTCCCCATTGGTCATCCGGTCCTTTGAAAAGTCGTGCCACTAATTTGATGGGTTTCCTGGCCTCAATCATCGTTTTATACATCTGTTCGCTCCCTCAGAAGGCACATTCTACACCCTCAACTAAATCTAATGGGACAGTCAGCAGAACTATTCGGAATTTAGATTTGTGATCACTTCGTCGAGTCGTTGCTGCTCAGCCTGACTGATCCGAAAGAAGGCCAGTCCGAAGGTCTGGCCGCTCACCCACTGCACGCTCGCCGCCTCGATCATGAGCGGCCATTCAGTGTCAGGTGCATAAATCCGCAGTTCCAATGACGCTCCCGCCTCCACCGTGACCGGGCTCTCGATGCGGCAGCCTCCCGTTGAAATGTCAAGCATAACGCCCATGCCTTCCACTGACGAGCCAACCGAAAATGTGGTGCGGAACTGCACGCGAAGACGCGGTGTCGCCCGACGGTCGGTCGTCTTCATATCCATGACAGATTGGCCGTCCACCTTTCCATCAATGAGGCGTTGGCCGTAGGCGATGCCGTGGATATCGGCTTCCTGCTCGGTGGCGTAGATGCTATCGACGTCGAATTGACGCGTGAGAACACCACGACTATCCTCCACGGAGATGTAGATGTGCAGCCGCCATTTCTCACCGTCGAGGCGATGCGGCACGGATTCAATCTTGTATCCCTGATACTCGACGGTCTTGGTCATCGCTTCAATTGTTCCCTGCCGACATCGGCAAAACCCGAAGCACGCAACGTGATCGAGCCTAACACAGAAAGCCGCGGAAGGCTTCCAACTTTGGGAGATTTGTCAGCGTGATTTATGGGAGGGGAACGGTTGCTGACGGTCTATCGTGCGAGAGTTGGGTGTGCTGCTATTGTCTCTTATTCAGGCGGGTCATCATTGCCCCCAAAGCCATTACGATTCCCAGGAATACCAGGAGCCCTGCCGTTAACCAACCAAGGACACAGGTGAAATCCTCGCCGCAGCTATCAAACATAAATTGCCAAAACCTGATCATTTCAGTTTTGGCAGGGCTATTTAAGAACATCGCAGCGGCTCCCTATTCATCATTTTATTAGCAGTATAACACCTCTATATTGGCTGCGTACAACAGACTGGTAAGCCGTGACAATCTCCTCCGGATACTCCCAATGTGGTACTTGACAAGCGTCTATGGACTAGTGAACAATGCAAATTCTTACCCCCTCATGCTGGTCAGCGTCGTCACCGTAGGCTGACTTGTGTTGCGGCGTGGCGGCGATAACCGGCGCACTTCAAACTCGCGCTGGAACATCCACGAGCATTGCCGAAGCGCTTGCCCGTTGCGAGAGACAGACGGGCGGTGGTTGCGGATGGTGAGTATGTGCGCCCAAGACGAAGATGGCGCAGCGATGGTTCCGACTAGCAGTGGCAACCGAGTAATGAGGCCGGTCTTGTATCAGTCGAAGTCGAGCGTGGCTTCCTTGGCCGCGCAAGGCGATCGTGTTTAGGATGGTTCACTCAATTCACCGTTCACAGTCACCAGTAACATATTAATGGAGGGTTTACGCATGACGAAGCTTAGAATCGTTACACTCGCAGTGGTTGGGCTCTTCCTCTCCATGTCATTTCTGGCCTCTCCTGTGATGGCGGAAGAGAAGGATGGCATCACGATGAAGAACGGGAAGATCCAGAAGTTACAGGAAGGGAAGGATATTGGCCCGATGGATCGGATGACGACGATGGCCAATGGCACGAAGGTCATGATGAACGGCAAGATTATCACGAAGGACGGGCAGCAGTCGCAGCTGGAAGAGGGCCAAATCATGATGCTCGACGGACGGCTGATCGACGGCAAGAAGTAGGCGCTCAGTGTTCCCGGGGGTCTAGGACGGTGAGTTAAATTTACAATCGGCAGTCACACAAACATGGAGGGTTTACGCAATGAAGTATAGAAACATGACACTTGCAGTGATGGGACTCTTGTTGGCCGCGTCATTCCTTGCCTCTCCTGTGATGGCGGAGGAGAAGGATGGCATCACGATGAAGCACGGGAAGATCCAGAAGTTACAGGAAGGGAAGGATATTGGCCCGATGGATCGCATGACGACGATGGCCAATGGCACGAAGGTCATGATGAACGGCAAGATTATCACGAAGGACGGGCAGCAGTCGCAGCTGGAAGAGGGCCAAGTGATGATGCTGGACGGCAGGTTGGTAGAAGGCAAATCCACGGGCAAGTAGCGGCTCAGGGTCGTCGAGTCTGAAAATCGTGGGCGAGTGGATGGATGATTGTGAAATCATCCATCCTGCCGCTCAGATAGAGTTCCTTCACATCTGCTCCCACCACCCATCGTTTGCTTGTGCTCCTATCCTCTTTCCCCCTTTGCCTAGCAGTGGTTGCTATGCTTGCGTATAATAGCGATCACCCGGGGCAAGGACCATTTGCGTGACGGAGAGAGAGCCGGAGGTCTTCGTATGGGTCGTAGGGCCGTCTTATGCATTGCCTTCTTTGCCCTGGCCCTGTCGAATCAGGCTGTTTCCCTTGTTGAAGCGCATAAGAACCACGATCCTATTCCTGTCCCGGCGACCATCACTCGACTTGATCCGCGATTCGATCAACTGGTCCCGCGCGATGCGAAATTAGAAAAGATCGCTGAAGGATTTGCCTGGGTGGAAGGCCCGGTTTGGCACAAGGAGGGAGGCTACCTGCTCTTCTCCGATATCCCCACCAACTCAGTCTACAAATGGAAAACAGGCGAACACGTCAGTCTGTTCGTGAAGAACAGCGGCTACAGCGGGAGGGCGCCCTTCGCAGGGAAGGAGCCCGGGTCGAATGGGCTCACATTCGATGCCCAAGGTCGTCTTGTCCTATGCCGCCACGGAGACCGACAAATCGGGCGGTTGGAATCTAGTGGAAGGATTGTTCCGCTCGCCGACCACTATGATGGACATCAGATCAATAGTCCGAACGATTTGGTGTTCAAGTCGAACGGAGACTTGTATTTTACCGACCCTCCATTTGGACTCCCGAAGGCATTCGACGATCCGGGCAAAGCGCCGGTACAAGGGGTCTATCGTTTGTCTAAAGATGGCGTGGTCACGTTGCTTGTCCAGGATATCAAAGCTCCGAACGGCATTGCCTTTTCGCCAGATGAAAAGACACTCTATGTCTCCGATGTCGATCCGAAGCGCGCAGCCTGGCTTGCCTATGATGTCAATCCGGATGGGACGGTCTCAAACGGTCGCGTCCTGTTCGACGCGATGCGCTGGCGCAAAGACCCCTTCTTTGGGCCTGATGGGTTCAAGGTCGACCGGCAGGGCAACATCTTCGGGGCGCGACCGGGCGGACTGACGGTCATTGCGCCGGATGGCACGCTGCTCGGCACGATCGAGACCGGGCAACCGGCATCAAACGTTGCGTGGGGTGAGGATGGCCAGACCCTCTTTATCACTGGTGGCTCATCGGTCTATCGACTCCGCGTGACGACCGGCGCGGCCCGGTACTAGCCGCTGTAAGGTTTTCTTCAGCCGGCCGACTCTTGTTTCGTACAGTTTCTACCGAAAGAGGCCTATGCCCTCTCATCGTCAGACCGCTTCCGCTTTCCACCCTCCGGCCCAAGGAGAACAGGCGCGACTTGAAGAGGACGCTCAGCGTCAACGTCATTGGAAACGCTGGGGACCGTATCTGAGCGAACGGGCTTGGGGAACCGTGCGCGAGGACTACAGCCCCCACGGTACAGTCTGGGAAGCGTTTCCTCATGATCAAGCCAGATCCCGTGCCTACCGCTGGAACGAAGACGGTCTTGCCGGCATCTGCGATCGTCATCAGATGATCTGCTTCGCCATCGCCTTGTGGAACGGGCGCGATCCCATTTTAAAGGAACGTTTATTCGGTCTCACCGGCAACGAAGGCAATCACGGCGAAGATGTCAAGGAGTGCTATTACTATCTCGATTCGACGCCGACGCATTCCTACATGAAATATCTCTATAAATACCCCCAGGCGGCATTTCCCTATGCCCGGCTCCTCGAGGAGAATCGGCGTCGAGGGCATCACGATCCGGAGTTTGAATTGGTTGATAGCGGCGTCTTCGATGAGAATCGCTATTTCGACGTGTTTGTGGAGTATGCCAAGGCGACGCCAGAAGATCTGTGCATTCGTATTCAGGTTGTGAACCGTGGCCCGGAGCAGGCCGAATTGACCCTGCTTCCGACTCTCTGGTACCGCAACACCTGGTCCTGGGGATCAGACATCCGGCGTCCCCGGTTCAAGCAGGGGGAGTCGTATGGGCAGATGAGCGTCATCGAGACGCAGCACGATTACTATGGGCTGCGCCGGTTACTGTGCGAAGGTGAACCAGCTCTGCTTTTTACGGAAAATGAGACCAACAGCCGCCGTCTCTATGGAGACGAGGCCGGTGCCAGATATGTGAAAGATAGTTTTCACGACTATGTCGTGCAGGGCGAGAAGGAATCGGTCAATCCAAATCACCTGGGCAGCAAAGCCGCAGCCCAGTACGTGCTCACGCTCGCGCCGGGAGAGACCAAGACGATCCGCCTGCGCTTTACCAATGAGGAGAAGATTCCAGAATTCACCAAGCAGGACGTGGATGCAGTCTTTACTGCGCGCCTCCAGGAGGCAGATGAGTTTTATGCCAGGCTCGCGCCGGCCACTCTCTCGGAGGATGCGCGCCGGGTCCAACGCCAGGCGTTCGCCGGCCTGCTTTGGAATAAACAATTCTACCATTACGAGGTCAATCGATGGCTCAAAGGCGATCCCGGTATGCCGGAACCTTCGCATGAACGCCTCAAGGGCCGTAATGCCGACTGGACGCACCTCTACAACGCCGATGTCATCTCCATGCCGGACAAATGGGAGTATCCCTGGTATGCAGCGTGGGACCTTGCCTTCCATTGTATCCCGCTGGCACTGGTCGATCCAACGTTCGCGAAAGAGCAGCTCGTTCTCATGGTGCGCGAATGGTACATGCATCCCAACGGACAAATTCCTGCTTATGAATGGGCGTTTGGCGACGTGAACCCGCCGGTCCATGCCTGGGCTGCCTGGCGTATCTATAAGATCGACAAGAAGCGAAAAGGCGTCGGCGATCGCGTATTTCTTGAGCGGGTCTTCCATAAGCTGCTGCTGAATTTCACCTGGTGGGTAAATCGGAAAGACGCTGAAGGGAAGAATATTTTTCAAGGGGGATTTCTCGGTCTCGACAATATCGGCGTCTTCGACAGGAGCGCGCCGCTGCCCACCGGCGGCCGCATTGAGCAATCAGATGCCACCAGTTGGATGGGCATGTACTGCCTAAACATGCTGACGATCGCCCTGGAACTCGCCCGTGACAATCGGGCCTATGAAGACGTGGCCAGCAAATTCTTTGAACACTTCGTCTATATCTGCCGCGCCATGAATAACATGGGTGGAGAGAAGATCGAGTTGTGGGACCGGAAGGACGGTTTCTTCTACGATGTGTTGCACCTTCCGAGCGGGGTCACCACGCATATGAAGGTCCGCTCGATGGTCGGTCTGATTCCTCTCTTCGCAGTTGAAACACTCGATTCCGAACTCGTGGACAGCCTGCCGCGGTTTAAGCACCGGATGCAGTGGTTCATCGAAAACCGCCCCGACTTTGCGCAGCATCTGGAGACGGATTCCTCGGACAGAGGCATACGGCGATTTCTTTCGCTTGTGAGCCGCGATCGGCTGAAATCCGTGTTGCGATATATGCTGGACGAGAAGGAATTCCTCTCTCCCTATGGCATCCGCGCGCTCTCGCGCTACCACAAGGATCATCCCTATGCTGTCTCAGTCATGGGCCAGGAGCATCGGGTAGACTACGAGCCGGCGGAATCAGGTACCGGCTTGTTCGGAGGCAATTCGAATTGGCGGGGACCGGTCTGGTTCCCGGTCAACTATCTCCTGATCGAATCGCTGCAGAAGTTCCATTACTATCTCGGGGATCAGTATAAAGTGGAATATCCGACCGGCTCTGGCAGCCAATCCACGCTCTGGCAGGTGGCGGCGGAACTATCACGCCGGTTGACCCACATCTTTCTTCAGAATGTCGAGGGGAAACGTCCGGTGTTCGGAGGAACGAAACGATTTCAGGACGACCCCCATTGGCGTAACAACATCCTGTTCTACGAATATTTCCATGGGGACAATGGGGCGGGCATCGGGGCAAACCATCAGACCGGCTGGACCGGTCTGGTGGCGAAACTTATTCAGCAGAGTGGGGAGTAGGACGCCGCGGTTGGTGGTTTCCTTGCTCGCGCAACGCGCGCCCGTATCACCCTTCCATGCCGCTCAGGCATTGCCATCCGGTTTGAGGATAGCCCGCAGTAGCGCATCGGGTCTTCTCGCAGCACTCCAGAAAGAGCAACCACAAAGTCGGCCATTCGAGTGACCGGATGGCGCCGCTGTGTATCGCATGCCGTCAACAGTGTGTTGACAAACGACTTGAGCCGAATAGACACGCAAGGTCTGGGTACGCGCAGAACCGTTCAGAAGCCCATTCCAGGCTGTTCAGTAAGGCCGTCCAGCAAGGCCGCAGCAAGCGACGAGGCGAGGCGTACTCTCTGTAGTACGTTGAGCCTCTGAGCGCGGCGAGAACGCCGCTGGAGGACTTTATCAACAGCCTGTTAAGGGAGTTGGAGGGCAATTGGAAATGTGGCTGCATAGCCGTCAACTGTTGGAGTCGGGGCTAACAGGAGCTGAGCGCCGCCACGCCGGAAGATCCAATCCTGCTGGTTCCTCGTGGTGCGAGGTCCTGTTGTCGCGTAGGGTTGGGCCATGTGGACGCGATCCGTCAATTCATCGTCGAAGTAGAGTTGCGACGTAAACTCAAAACTACGACGAGCCACCGGCGCAGTGCGAATCTTAAAGTGAATATGCACGGTACGGCCTGGATACCAGCCGGGGTATAGGGTAATAAATTGAACAGATCCATGTGGGTCGGTGACCTGATAACCACGCAAAAACTTCTGACCGGTGCTGTCGAACCCGGAGTCCTGGACATCCGAGTAGACGCCCATCGCGTCACAGTGCCATATGTCCACCTGGGCGCCTGGCAGAGGCTGACAGTCTCCGGATTTGAGGTGGGAGATCAAGAATGTGAGGGCCAGTGACGTCCCAACCTTCACTCGCCCGTTGGACGGATCCGAGCGAATGTCCGAACGATTCAACCGCTCGTCGACAAAATAGGGACCTTCGGTTTGCGCTGGCCGGACCACACAGGGGGATTCAAGCGTGCCTGCCGTAGCCTGCCTGGGGTTGAACCCTCTGCTCAGTAGCCAGGCGACACCGGTTGCGCCAAGAATTGTCACCACCTCACGACGGGAAAGGAGGCGCGCTCGCGCTGATTCTCTGGAATCGAAGATCATAACGTGGTATCACTCCATCGCAGCAATCCCATCATACAACTGGAACCGGTCAAGACACTATGCCCCTCTCTGATGCACACTTCGCCGAGCTTTCTGAGGCCAAGCGCCTCCTTGAGAACCCCGGTCTTGCCGTGAAGATCACCGACCTCGTAGGCAAGCCGATTGAGAAGGGTTTCGAACTCCTTCCTGATAACTGGCGCCAGCGGGTCGGAGTGGCGACCAAGGACGCCTTAATGTTCGCCATGAATGGGGCACTGCTCACTATGGACAGCCAGTCCTCGAAGACCTATCCTCGCTGGCACAAGGCTGCGGCGGCCCTCAGCGGTGCGGCAGGAGGGGCCTTTGGTCTGCCGGCGTTGATCGCCGAGCTCATGGTGTCCACGACGATCATGTGTCGTTCGATCGCGGACATCGCGCGCGCGAACGGAGAGTCGCTGGACAGCCCGTCCACCCGCTTAGCTTGCATTGAGGTCTTCGCGCTCGGGGGCGTATCGAAGCTGGATGATGCAGCGGAGATCGGTTACTTTGCAGTCCGGTCGTCTCTCGGTCGGGCCGTCTCTGAAGCAACGCAGTATCTTGCTTCGCATACGCTGGCAGATGGAGGCGCTCCGGTCCTGGTTCGCCTCATCGCCCTGATTGCTGCGCGCTTTCAAATTCAGGTTTCTGAAAAGGCTGCAGCGCAGATGATTCCTATCATCGGCGCCGCGGGCGGCGCCGTCATTAATCTGTTGTTCATCGACCACTTTCAAGATATGAGTCGAGGCCATTTCACGGTGCGGCGGCTTGAACGCCACTATGGAGTCGAAGAAGTACGAGGTACCTACGACCTGATCTAACCCCCGTGACCCTCTATCGTTCTGGCCTTCATGCGACATCCCATCCTCGACATCCAGCATGCCACTGTGTACCGGGGTGACACCTGCGTGTTTGAAGACCTGTCTTTCACGCTTGAGGAAGGGATGCACACGGCCATCCTGGGGCCGAATGGGGCGGGGAAATCGACCATTCTCAAGCTGCTGGCCGGGGAGGTACATCCGGTTCCCCATGATGAGACTCGTATCCGTCTGTTCGGCGAAGAGCAATGGAATGTGTGGGATGTCCGGAAACGTTTGGGGATGGTGTCCCACGATCTTCAACATCAGTATATGGATCGAGTGACCGGGCTGAAGGTGATTCTGTCCGGTTTCTATGCGAGCATCGGCATCTATGGCCACCAAGATTTTAGCTACAAGCAACTTGCCCGGGCAGACGATATGTTGAAGGAGATGGGTGTCGGCTGGCTGAAAGATAGACGATTCGGGGAGATGTCGACGGGAGAGCAGCGGCGATGTCTCCTCGGTCGGGCGTTAGTGCATGAGCCGACAGCACTCGTGCTCGACGAGCCGACGGGCGGACTTGATGTGACTGCGACGTTTCACTATCTGAATCTCGTCCGTGCCCATATTCAGAAGGGGAAAACGCTGTTGCTGGTGACGCATCACATTCATGAAATTCCGCCGGAGGTGCAGCGTGTCGTGCTCTTGAAACAGGGGAAGATCCTTCAGGATGGAGAAAAGCGCGCGGTGCTCACAGATGCCAGCCTCAGTGCCCTATTCGACTGTCCTGTGGCACTGACTCAAGTCAACGGGTGGTATCAAGCCTTTCCAAGCTGTTGAGGGGGTGGTCTGGTCTATCCCTCGTGCTCGCTGCCCGCGCACGATCAGAAGGGTAAGAAGGCAGCCAGATGGCCTCCTGTGCTCGTGCAACGCGCGGCCTAAGAAGGATGGGAAGGGTAGCCTGGTCGTCCTCCTGCTCGCGGAACGCGCACGATCGGAATGTGCTCGTTCGACGCGGGCAGTCGAGGATCGACCAGGCCACCCCCCTGAGAGAGAGATTGAACACCGGATTTTTCCGCGGCAGACTAAAGCCTGTTGTCGGCGAAAGTGTCGCAGGATTTCGGGTCGCCGGTCTCTAAGCCTTTCCGGAGCCACGTCATCCGCTGTTCGGAGGACCCGTGCGTCCAACTTTCCGGTTGGACGTAGCCCTGTCCAATTTTTTGGAGCCGGTCGTCTCCGATTGCGGCAGCGGCTTTCAATCCTGCTTCAAAATCACCCGGTTCGATCAGGTTACGCTCACGCTTGGCATGGTGACCCCAGACGCCGGCGAAACAATCGGCTTGCAGTTCCATCCTCACTGACAGGGCATTCCCCTCTCGCTCAGAGGCCTGACGCTGGAGCCTCCGTACCTGCTCTGCAATGCCCATGAAATTCTGCACGTGGTGGCCCACTTCATGGGCGATCACGTAGGCCTGCGCAAAGTCGCCTGGTGCACCGAATCGTCGCGCCATTTCGTTGAAAAATGAGAGATCGAGATAGACCTTGCGATCGTTTGGGCAATAGAAGGGGCCAACGGCTGACGAGGTCGTGCCGCAGGCCGAATGGACGCCTCCGGTGAAGAGGACGAGTCGCGGGTCTTCATACTGTGGGCCAAGGAGTTGTCGCCAGGTGGTTTCTGTGTCAGCGAGGACAATCGAGGCGAATTTGCCGAGTTGGTCACTGGGCGATCCGGTCGGTGTGGGCTCGGGAGGAGCCGACGACTCGGTGATCTCCTGTACGCCACTGAGCATGTTGAGCAGGGTCACGGGATTGATGCCCGTGAAATAGCTGACGGCGAGGACCAGCACGATACCTCCCAGTCCCAGCCCTCCTCCGATTCTGGCCGGCCCCATACCGCGACGGTCTTCGACATTGTCGCTTTCTCGCTGTCCTTCCCAGCGCATCAGGTCGGTTCTTTCTCCATGGTCTGAATGAACTTGTCTGCTTCAGCGATGGACCGATTCATCTCCCGGACAAGCTGATCGACCTGAGCGTCGACTTTCACCAGCTCACCTTTCATGGCTGCCAGTGCTCGTGCGTTGAGGTTGTGTTTCAGGTAGAGGACTTGATCACGGAGCGGGTTCAGGACCGGGTCGATACGCTGCTCAGCCCGCTTCATGGCGCCGAGCATCTCGTTATAACGGGTTTTGGTTTGGATCATTTTGTCTTCGCTCTTCCGGCGCAAGTTCGCATTGGAATATTGACCAAGCTCGGTCTTCCATTCAGAAAACAACGAGTCAGCCACATTTTCAACTGCGTCGATGCGATTCCGCACCGTTTCTGCACTGTCTTCACTGTTCTGCAGTTCGCTCTTGAGTTTCTTATACGTGGCTTCCAGATCTCCGCCTTGATAGGCCACGACCTGTCCAAATTGCTCCAAGGTGCTTTGTATATCTTTCTTGGCTTCCGCCTGCGCGTCACGGGCTGACTTGACGCGGCTGCTCAAGAGATCGCGTTTGGCGTAGCCCATCTTATCCATCGCGTTGATATAGGCTGTGTCACAGGCGGAAAATGCGAATGGTATCGCGAGGAGAAGAATCATCAGCGTGAGTTTCAACATGGGCGCCTTAGTTGGGGAGTAGATGCATTCCTGCTCCGTGATTGCGAATCTCTGTTACGGATGTATCATAACCGAAGCAGGAACCTTGGGAAAGGTCCCGATCGATGGGGCCGGGATTGCCGTGAGAGGTCCGATTGAAGAGGAGGTGCTCACCGGGGGGTGAGCACCTCGGGAGGGCGGCAGGCTATTTCGGAGCAGCCGTAGAGGCCTTGACCTGGCCGGCAATTTCCTTGAGATCTTTCGGATAGAGCACGATCTCAATCCGACGGTTGGATGATCGCCCGACCTCTGAGTCGTTCGAGGCGAGGGGGTGCGTGTCTGCATAACCGACTGCGGAGATGTGCTGGCGGTCTACACCGCCCCGATCGATCAGGTGGCGCACCACGACTGTGGCTCGCGCTGTCGAGAGTTCCCAGTTCGTTTTGTAGCGGCTTTGTAACTTCGAGCTGATGGGCACATTGTCGGTGTGGCCTTCGATCCGGATCTGTTTGTCTGTAACCTTGTTGAGCACGTCACCAACCTGTGTCAGGACCTCGACGCCGGCCGGCTTCACCTGCGCCTGGCCGGAATCGAACAGGACACGATCCACCATATTAATCGTCAGGCGGTCCTGTACCTGTTGAATCGTAATGTTGCCTTTCGCAATCTCATCCTGGAGTGACTTGGACAGTTCTTCCTGTGTGCGGGTCAGGCGTGCGACCTCTTCCTCTTTCGCCAATTTCGCCAGTCGTTCCTGCTCTAACGTCGCAGCCAATTGCGATTGTTCCTGCCGCAGTTGTTCACGCTCCTTTGCGAGCCGGGCGGTATCAGTTTCGAGATCGGCAGCCTGTTTCTGTAACTTGGTGATTTCTTCCTTTGCCGAGGCGTTTCCGCTCGAGAGCTTTTGCTCAAGATCCTTGTTCTGACCACGGACATTGCCGAGTTCGTTGGTCAGTTGGCCTGAGCGCGCCTCGAGCGCTTCCCGTTCTTTGGCCAGGGAAGCGGCCTGCTGTTCTGCGGCTACTCGCTGAGTGGACTCTTGGTCCAGATTTTTTTGGAGTCCCGTCAACTGCTGTTGCAGTTGTGCGGAGGTTTTTTTGGATGCCTCAAGTTCGGCGAGCGTCTTATTGTGGGTCTCGGTAGTCACGCATCCTGCCACTGCCATTGCACAGAGCATGGCCAGAGCCGGCGCCCAGAAGGGTTTGGTTCCATCAATCAACGTTCGTTGCATCGTTTTCTCCTCCTTTTCATGGAAGTGAACAGACGGTCACGTAAAGATAGCAAGCTTGATGCCGAATGAGTCAGACGCACGCGCGCCAAAAATGGCCAATTTTCAGTGACTTGTCGGGTAATTGTTATTTACTCCAGAAAGGACTGTAGGGAGAAGCCTACAGAAAAATCATCTAGCCTGGCAACTGCCTGATGACACGCGTAGACTTGCGCTGCGTCGGTATATACCGCGGACAGCGAGGACGGGATGCCTGCTGCTTCTCATACTATGAGTCGAACGTGCGTTTTTGGATATGCCGGTATCATCTGTCTGGTCATGGCACTCATGGGCTGCCAGTCCGGTGAGCTTCGCAAACTAAGCGGCCGACCCTGTTCGGAGCTTGAAGCGGCTCTCGATCTCTCGAAACGGGTCGACACGCTTAATCTGCTATCTGAGGCCTCCACGGCGCACTGCGATAACCTTGTCGTGACCTATGGAGCCCAAGCGCGTTCTCAATTCCGCCACAAAACGTTCTCGATCACACGGGAAACGATGAATGTGTTTGTGCCTGACGGCACATTCATCGAATACGTGATGGAAAGTTATGAGCGTGGTTACCTCAGTATCCTCCTGGCAATAAGTTATGCCCGCCTGCATAAGGTCGAGGATGCCAAGGTTGAACTCAGAGATCTCGATCATGAGCTATTTGCTCCGATCTACAACTATGGAGAAGATCCGATCAATCTCTTGCTCTCTGCCGTGTTGTGGGAACAGCTCGGAGACGTCCGTGAGGCTCGCGTAGACTGGCTGCGTCTTAGAGATTTCCAAATCTTTGCCATGCGGGACGATCAGGTTCTTCGCCGGTTTGCCGGAGAGCGGGTAAATCAGATCGACAACCAGGAAGGGGCGAGCGCGGAGTGGCGTGTCTACCAGGTCGGACGGTTTCCCCAAATTGATTGGGATCTGCGGTTTACCAATTCTACGAGCGGCTATTTTTCGATTACACCCAGGGAACCGTTTCTGGCATCCTGTGCGTCGAGCACGGGTGTCCTGGTACCGACGCAAAGCTGGTTCAGTAAGATCGCGATCCGCCACAGCCATGCGTACCATCCGCTGTTGAATTTGCAGACATGGATCCGATTGCCGCTGGGTCTGACATACAGCCTGATTCCGCTCGCCGCAGGAGCTGGTGTCATGGTAGGGGGCTGTATGCTCGATGCGGCGGCCGATGGCAAAGGGGCGCTCTGCCAGCTCTCGATAGTGGGAGGAATGGCTTTAATGCGCACCGCACCAGCGGTGCTGGAGGGGGCCCTTCGACCGGACCTGCGGCATTGGGAAGAGGTACCGGCAGCCGTTGTGGTGACCAGAGCATCAAAACTGGAGCTGGAAACTTGTCTGGCAAAACCTGGAGCTACGGTCCAGCGGCTTCTGTAGCCGTATTCTGTATATGCAGCTTTCCCTGCAAGCTTCCGCACTCGCATGCTTCCCGCTTGATCGTATCCTGCCGAATGACTGCCTTTCTGTCTCGATAACGGGAGAAATGAAGTGGACGGTTGCGTATATTTACGAATTCGTTGCAAGTAACTGAAGGAAGCGCATAATCCCGTCTACGTACCTGCCACTATGCTTCTCACCTTTCTGCTACGGAGGGGGACGATGAGATCTACATGCACACAGCCTTCCAACCCGGAATCAGTGGATCGAAAAATGCTTCTGCTCCTCAAGCGGAAGGGGGCACAAACGATAGAAGGCCTCACCGGACTAACAGGCGTCTGCTGGGAACAGGTGTTCTTCTCGGTCGATCGTTTGAGCCGGACGGGAAAGGTTTCACTGACGCTCGTTCGCCCCTGCGAGTATAGGGTCTCTGTCGCACAACCGGCTCGCTAACTGCGTCTGGCTTCATGCCCGACCGCCGCGTCAGTTTTCTTCAGCCGTGTCAACTCCGCTTCTAACTTGGTGATGTGTTCGTAGAGTGGAGCGTTCATGGCTTGTATTTCTTCCATGGTAAATCGTGGTGTAATGTGTTGCGGACAATTCCAGTCGAATGCTTCGACATGCAACAGCATGGCACGCTCAGGATGGGCGTTATAGCCCGGGACAAGCAACTTCTCCATCAAGTCCGGCCGGTCTTTCGCATCGATCACCTCTATGTGCGCATAAATCTTCAGCCGCACGCGATTCGCATAGTCCATCAGGATTAGTGCGGATCGTTCGTTCTGCTGTAAATTGCCGACAGTAATGTATTGTCGGTTGCCGCGAAGATCGGCGTAGCCCAGCGTCTGTGCACCCAAGACACGTAGGAATCCAGGTGGCCCGCCGCGAAACTGCACGTACGGATACCCGGTTTCACCTACCGTGGCCAGATAGAAGCTGTCACGGGCAGCAATAAATTCAGTTTCAGCGAGGCTCAACGTCGTGCCGCGTGCCAGCTGGTCCATGCGTGCATATTGCTGCCGGGACCCGCACTGTTCCTGCTGTGCCTTCACACTTGTCGTAAATGCAATCTCTGCAAAATTCTTGGCCATCGCAACCTCCTATGCCAATCTGCCTATATAACTATCAAAATAGTATATAGAAGGTTACATTATGATTCGCTAACTTGTCAATCTAGCTTTTAACGGTTAGAGTGATTGGCACAATCGAGAAGAAGCGATGATGACAACACTGAACTGGACAAAGTTTCCGCTCATCGGCAACCACCTGAGCCTCGATTTCGTGAACACAAAGATAGCGGAAAACGGTAAGCCGAGAGACCTGTTGGAGAGGCCGGCTGATGCGGCGGCCTGGGCGATTGCCGTGAAATTGTTGGACCGAACGCGCGCGAAGAAACTGGCTAAGATCTGGCAGGAAGCCGGAAACCGTGAAGAATTCGAAGAGATGTTACGCTTTAGAAAAGTACTGCACGCGCTGGTTGAGGCAATGAGAAGTGGCGAATCGGTGAAGGCTCCGACCCTAAACGCGATCAACGAGCGCTTGCGAACATTGAACGGTTACGCAGAAGTCCTGCCATCAGACGAGGGATTCACTAAACGATTTGTTCTGGAAATTCATACCCCCAACCAACTGCTGGCACCCGTGGCGGAGGCAGCGGCCGATCTGTTGTGTTACGGAAATCCGGCCTACGTCAAGAAATGTGAAAATCCATCGTGCGTACTCTATTTCTACGATGGTACAAAAAACCACAGCAGGCGGTGGTGCAGCATGAAGGCGTGCGGCAATCGGACAAAAGTCGCGGCGTTTTACCAGCGGCAGCGGCAACAGGCGAAGTAGCGTCCCTCTCGGAACGTCACCCACGCATGGTTCTCCTGCGGCCGTCGAACGAGGCCCTTCTCAGGGCGCGCGCTCCGGGAGCAAAGAACCAACGTGGGTGCCGTTCCTATCTTTTCGCTTCGGGCGGCGGCCAGTTCATTTCCGTGTGTCTGCCACAATAGAAACAGAGGAGGCGGTAACGGCCTTTGCGTCGGGGGTTGGGCAATGAGATAAACGTGATGGGGGTGTCGTCGAAGGGACAGGTGGGCTGCTCGTGGAGGAGATGTACTTCGGCCATCATCGTAATTGAAGCGATATCCCAGGGGGGAGAGGTCTGCTCAACTCCCTTGATCGTTTCCGTCACGTGGCAACGCTCGCACTTCGCTTCATAGTTCTTGACGCGGCCATTGTGCGGAGTGTGATCGGCGACATCCATTGCCCCTCCGCACCCGGGCTGGGCACAGGTCACATGTTCGTGTTGTAAGGCCTGGACAAACCGGCCATGTGCAATCCGCTCTTGTTCCGACTTCATGCGACCTCCTCAATTCCCTCTCTTTATCGCGCTACCTAATTTAATGATCCCTCCGAGCTTGCTCGTTCTCTTCGCTGGGATGGGGGCGAGCAACGGGCCATCCTCTTTACTTCTCTAAAGGGGGGTGGCCTGAGTTGGGTCCCAAATGCGCACGTCGAACGACCACCGTTTCATCGTGGGGGTTCCGTGAGCAGTTGTGATCAAGCCAGGCCGCTCTTCTCTTTCCTTCCTCTGCCAAGCCGCTGAGTGACAAAAATAGGAAGGGCGTCTGGGGAACTCTCGATTGCGCGCGTCGAACGAGCACATTCTGATCGTGCGCG
>Ga0134122_10000226_pt1 | contig 35119 bp, 31 predicted proteins | sample KB302_FD_96461 | JGI IMG/M metagenome (GOLD analysis project Ga0134122, IMG submission 96461) | Terrestrial soil microbial communities without Nitrogen fertilizer from Kellogg Biological Station, Michigan, USA - KB3-0-2 | ecosystem: Environmental > Terrestrial > Soil > Unclassified ... | reverse complement strand
GCGGTTCCTGCGCGCGGCGGGGTCGCGGGAGCCCACGGGCGTGCTGGTGGACAACGCGATGGACGTCCTCGACCGGGCGATGCCGGAGCTCACCGAGGAGCAGCTGGAGTCGCGGCTGGCGGCGGCGCTGGCCCGGTGCGCGGCGGTGGGGCTGACGGGCGTGCACGACGCGGGGATGGACCTGCGGACGTTCACCCTGCTGCAGCAGTGGGACGCGGTGGGGCGGCTTCCACTGCGCATCTACGCGATGGCCGATGGGCGGGGCGCGGACGGGGACGCGTACCTGGAGCGCGGGACGTTCCGCGGGCGGCTGCTGTCGATGCGGGCGGTGAAGTTCATCCTCGACGGGGCGCTGGGGTCGCGGGGCGCGGCGCTGCACGAGCCGTACTCGGATGACCCGGGGCAGTCGGGGTTGCTGCTGTGGGACCCGGTCGAGCTGGAGGCGCGGGTGCACGCGTTCATGGAGCGCGGGTTCCAGGTGAACATCCACGCCATCGGCGACCGGGCCAACTCGCTGGTGATCTGGATGCTGGAGAAGGAGTCGCAGCGCGTGCCCGGGAACCCCGGGCGACATCGGGTGGAGCACGCCCAGGTGCTGCGGATGGAGGACATCCCGAGGATGGCGCACGCGGGGTTGATCGCCAGCATGCAGCCCACCCACTGCACCTCGGACATGGCGTGGGCGGAGCAGCGGCTGGGGCACGAGCGGGCGAAGGGCGCGTACGCGTGGCGGAGCGTGCTGGACGCGAAGGTGCCGCTGGCGTTCGGGAGCGACTTCCCCATCGAGTCGCCGGAGCCGCTGCCGGGGTTGTACGCGGCGAGGACGCGGCAGGATGCCAAGGGGTTGCCGGAGGGCGGGTGGTTCCCGGAGCAGCGGCTGAGCGGTGAGCAGGCGCTGGCGGCGTTCACCACCGGCGCGGCGTTCGCGTCGTTCGCGGAGGGGGAGCGGGGCCGGCTGGCGCCGGGGATGGACGCGGACTTCACGGCGGTGTCGGTGGACCCGGTGGAGGCGCCGCCGATGGATGTACGCACGGCGAAGGTGCTGATGACCGTGGTAAGCGGGCGAGAGGTGTTCTCAGCGAACGGAGGGAATCGGTGAGCACCATTGCCGCGCTCGTGTTGGCCGCCGCGCTGGCGGCGGATCCGGTGGCCGCGCCACCTGCCGCGCCGGCGCCGGTCCCTGCCCCGGCGGTGGCGCCCGCGCCGCCGCCCGCGCCCGCGCCCGTCCCCTCACCGGCCCAGGTCGCGCCTCCGAAGAAGAACAACTACCTGCGGCTGGCGGCGCCGGTGTTCTCGGGGGTGAACGTCGACCCGAAGGTGGCGAGCTTCTTCTCCGAGCACTTCGCGGGGGCGCTGGTGCGGCGCGGGCTCCTGGTCCTGACGCCGAGCGAGATCAACGCGATGATCGGCCTGGAGCGGTCGAAGCAGCTGTCGGGGTGCACGGAGGAGGCGTCCAGCTGCGTGGCGGAGCTGTCGAACGCGCTGGGGGTGGATGGGCTGGTGGTGGGGACGGTGGCGAAGTTCGGCACCACCCTGCAGGCGAACATCAAGGTCTTCGCGGCGAACAACGGGGCGAGCGTCAAGGCGACCTCGGTGAAGGCGACCGGGGAAGAGGCGTTCCTGGACGCCCTGGCGAAGGAGGCGGCGGTGGTGGCGCCGGACATCCTGCTGCGGATGGGGAGGGAGGCGGCGCCGACGCTGGAGGTGGAGAAGAAAGCTCCGCGGACGAACATCGTCTCGGCGGGCGTGCTGCCGGCGCTGGCGAGCGTGTTCCTGGCCCGCTTCGGGCAGTACTACTCACTCGAGTACGAGCGGGTACTGACCGACTGGGTGGGGGTCTACGCCGCGCCTGTGCTGATCACCTTCCAGTTCGCGCCGGACACGTTCCTCCCCAAGGGCCCCATCATGCAGCCGGCGCACGCGCCCTTCCGCGCGTCCCTGCTGCGGCTGGAGTTCGGCGGCCGCTTCTACTGGCCGGGCAGCGCGCCGAATGGCTGGTGGGCCGCTCCGGCGGTGGGAGTGGGATCGGGGGAGGTGTTCACGGCGACGGAGGCGGTGAATGGGACCGTCACCACGGACCCCGTGCGAAGCGGGCTCGACTTCTCGCTCGGGCTCTCGGTGGGGTACCGCTGGTACCCGCTGGAGTACCTGCCGATCACCGTGGGGCTGGGTGTGGAGTGGCACAGCTCGGAGATCTTCGGGCTCCCCAACGGGCGCCTCCACGCCGGCTTCGCCTGGTGAGTCAGGACCGGAGGCGCCGCTCGTCCATGGAGGTGATCGGAAGATCAGCTTGACGCCCGCGGTCGGCGCTCGTAAATCGCAACGGCTTCACGCGGCCAACTCCGCACGCCCAGGTAGCTCAGCTGGTAGAGCAGGGGATTGAAAATCCCCGTGTCGGCGGTTCGATTCCGTCCCTGGGCACTGAATCTCCTCTGGTTCCGGCGCGCCACCCCTTTCGGCTCATCAGGTGCATCCCCCACTGTCCCCCACTTTCTGGGGACTGCATCGAGGGGGGAGCGTATGGGCGAGCAGGAGCAGCGTGGGCTTGATCCGGTTTGGTGGACGCCTTTCGAAGCAAGGAGAGGGAGGGGCCTCGAATCGGAGCCGGGGAGCAACTTCCGACCGAATCAGCGGCCGTCCCCGGCTGGCTCGATACTCACTTGGAGGCTGGCGCCCAGTGCTCGCGCCACCTTCTCAAGCGTCTGAACGGTAGGATTGCTGTCCGGGTGCTCCAGCGCGGCGATCACCGGTTGAGTGACGCCGACCCGCTTGGCGAGCTGGGCTTGCGTCAGCCCGGCGTCCTCTCGCGCCATTCTCAGGGCTAGCCGCACGGCGAGGAGCGATGGAACCTCCACCCAGATGCCGCCCTTCGGTAGCCGCCGCCCTGGCCGCGGCGGAGTGCGCCCAGATGCCAGCTCAGACTCCAGCCATCCCTCGAGGAGATCCACGGCCTGTACCTCGATGCTCTCGCCCGGGTCCGCCTGCGTCATGGCGCCGGGGCAGTCTACGAAGGTGGCGTAGGTGTACTTTCCTTCCCTGGTGATCGCCGCCGGGTAGCGCATGGCTCGTACCTCCTACCGAAGCTTCAACCTGGACTGCTTCTCGATGCTGCGGAGCAAACCCAACCCCAAATCCTTCTTGGGGTGAGGAACGGGAACCGTCCCCACTCCGGATGCTCTGGGTGCTTGAACATGTGGTGGGAACCCGTGACCCTGTCCAGGGTCCACCCAGCATCGAGCAACATCCGGATGACTTCCCGTGAACTCACGACTGGACTATCGCCTATAGGCTATAATGCCGGCAAGAGCCCACGCCGTGTTCCCGCGAGTGATCCAGTATTACTCCGGGGCTCCGGTCTTGATGCGGACCGCTGTCCCAGCTCCCAGCGAGCGCAACTTCCTGATTTCCTTCTGAAGCTGGCTGCCGACCACGGTGCCGGCATTGGCCTTTTGCTGCAGGGAAGAGACCTTGGCGGCGTGCTCCTGAGCGGCACGCCGGAGGGAATTCACCTGGGAGCGGAGGGTACTGGCGCGCTCCGCATCTCGCTGAGCCTTGGCAAGACTGGTGTGCCCGCGCTCGATAAGCACCCGGCTATTGGCCACCTCCTGCCATCCGCGGATGCTTTCAGCTTGGGCCTGGGCTCGGAGCGCGCTTGCTTGGCGCCGGTCAACGACCGCCTGCGCCAGCAGCGCTTTGCCGTCGGCGATAATCCGCTGGCCCGTGGCGCGCGACTGCGCTGCGCCCTCAAGAGCGGCGGCTGCCTGCCGTAGGAGCGCCTCGCCGCGTTGGCGCGCGTCGCTCAGGTCATCGCGGATCACCGCGGCCGTGGTTCTGAGCGCGGCCGCTTTTCCAAGCCATCTCTGGATATCAGTGATCTGCTCCGGTGGCTCTGTCACCTCCTGGCGAGCCTCGCGGCCCTTCTCCTCGAGTGCTGCGGCGTCCGACTCCATCCCTACCGCGACCTCACTTTTCTGACCCGCCTGCCTCAGGAGCGCGCGGCCCTCCATCTCCCTCGCGAACGCGACCGGCAGCTCGCGCTCGGCATGCTTGAGGAGCGCATCACCGGCCTTGATCTGCGGCCGCCCGTGGCTCTCCTTCACGCTGGCGTTGGTCTCCAACTCCCCTGCGGCAATGCGCTTCGCCCGGGCCGCGACCACCCAGCCATGCCCCGACTTCTCGAGCGACTGACCCTGGGCGACAGCGGTGACCCCCATCTCCCGGTCGCGAGCGGCCCCGGCCTCCAGCGTTATGGCCTCGGCGTCATAACGCTCCGCCTCGGCCAGGAACTGCTGGACGGCCCTGGACAGCTTCTCGCTCCGCGCCCGCGTATTGGCGACCCACCTGGCCAGGATGTGCACGAGGCGCTCCTTAATCCTCATCCTTGCTGCCTCGTAGTCGCCAGCGAGCCCGGAGCGAGAATCACGGATCGGCGTGTTGTCGGTTGTGACGTTGGACTTCATTGCTCCCCCCCTCGCCCTTCGGGCGAAAAGATCACTGCCGGGTGCGAGTTGTCACCAGCGCCCAGAAGACGTCGCTCGCGCGACGCAAGTCGTTGTCGTCTCCCGCGAGGACGCGTGGAGGCTCGAGGGCGCACCAACGTTCCGAAGGACACTCGTCCAACGGGTTGCTCCCCGATCCGTCGTTGTACTTAAAGGAACTGCTCTCACTCGTCGTGAGCGATCCAGCCAATCAGGCAGCCTGGAAGGCTGTTTCGACCCTCAGGAGGGCCTTGGAACCGGTGTCGGTAGGGCTTCCAGCCCCGGGCAGGTGGCGAAGGCATCAGGCGAGGCGCGCGGCAGAAGCGCCGTTTTCTCCTTCCGGCGCGTGTGTACCGGCATCTCCGGGCACGCGAAGGCATACGGGTGCCCGGGCGCCAGCACGTCCAAGATCGTGTCGCCCAGCCGCAACTCGTCCCCTTCCTGGACCACAGCCCACCCGTCTCCGAGAGCCTGGCCGTTGAGGCGCGTCCCGTTCGTCTTCGAGAGGTTCTGGACGAACCAGTCGCCATCGCAAACCTGGATATACAGGTGTCGGCGGGACACCGAGGGATGTTCGAGCCGAATGGTGGCGTCATCGCCACGGCCCACCAGGTGGACGCGACCGGCTTGGATCACGGCGATCACCATCCTCGGCCCCTGGTCCACCAAGTGCAGCGTGCTCGATACCAACCGAGGTGGCGCCTTCCGGAAGGCAGGCGCCCTCAGGAGTGCGGCGTCCACCGCGGCGTCGCGGGTGGCCTCCTGGACCTGGCGCGCCAGCAACCGATCCGCAGGGACACCCTCTCCGTGCTGGACGGCGCGAAGCGAAGGCGCGAAGACCGTACGGAAGGTCCACGTGGTCGTCACCGGCGCCAGCAGGTCGCTGTCGAACATCTCCCGCACTTCGGGGATCGCCAACAGACGACCATATCGTCCAGAAATCGAATTCAGCGCAGCGCTGATCGGGAGGTCTTCGCCGATGGCCGCGGCGCTGGCCAGCAGGAGCATCATCGCGCCCACGTGCTCGGGAGCGCGCTCGAGCACCTCCCAGGCCGCTTGGTGCGCAAGTCGCTCCTGGTTGCTCCGGAAGAGTCCGAGGGCATGCTCGAACTGCGCAGTCACCTCACTCGCTCGCCCGCCCTGCATTGGCCCGGTCTCCATCGTCAACCTCCGCGGTTGCTGCATGAACAGATCAGGCTTCGGCCGATGTCCGGCAACGAACGCTCCTGGAACAGGAGCTCGAGCGTGATTCGGAACTTGCCATCCGTGCGCTCGATGCAGACGCACCGGGCGATCACCGCCGAGTTGGAGTGGATGTGGACCAGGCAGTTCGCGCCGATCTCCAGGCACGCCTCGTCCAGCGAACCCTCCAGCCGGAGGTCACATGAAGTGCACTCGACGACCTGGAAGCGACCGCGCAGGCCGAGGTGCTCGACGACGCACCAGGGGGAGGCACCACCCAGCGGCCCGGGGGCGCGGCCCTCTCGGAGGAGGTCGCCCTTCGTCAGCAAGCGCGCCTTGCCCCGCTGATACGCCTTTCGCGAGGCGGCCTCCGCGCGCCGCTCCAGGTGGGCGGTGGCCGCCGGCCCGAGGAGGCGGCGGCTTACGGCGCTCGCCTCGGTCTGGGGGAGCCCGGCCAGGAGCAACCATTCCAGGGTGCGGAGTTTGGACTGCGCCAGCCCGCGCTGCCGCTCCTCGGCTTGTTCGATCGACAGGGTCTCCGCATCTGGCGAGAACTGGGCGTCATCGCGGGGTGGGAGGCGGGATTCGCGCGCCTTCTCGCCGCGGAAGAGCCGGAAGGCGGTATGTCGGGCCACTACCAAGGCGTAGCGGCGCAGGTGTTCCTGACCTTCGGAGCTGGACCACCGCGGCTCCCAGTAGTCGAGCACCGTCATCAAAGTCTGGCTCGCCGCGTCATCTCGGAAGGCCTGGCACCACGAGCCGAGCCGGTGGGAGAGTTGCGCACCCAACCAGTCGGACAAGCCCTGCAGGATGGGCCTGAGCATCCGGTTCCGGTATTCGATCGCGGGCTTGGTAAGGAGCGCCTCCACCACCTTCTTGTCGTCTTCCAGCTCGGCCAGAGCCATCTGTTTCATCTGGCCGATCAGGTGCTTGCGCAACGGCTCCTCCTCGAATCCCCAGTGCTCAGCGAACGCCTGGGCGAAACTCAGGATGTGCCGTTCGCTGGTTAGTCGGGTCGGGCTCATCACATCCCTTTAAGGTCACGGGCTCGGGAAAATGGGACAAATGAAAGAGCCCGGCAATCCCGACGACTTGCCTGGCTCCCCGCATAACCCGCCGCGCTGGAGAATGTCCGTCCGACAGGCCAACGACCTGCGTAGCGCCACCCTTGGCGAACAGGTCTCCGAGTCACCAGCGCGAGTCGGTGGACCTCCACGTCAGGGACGAACTGCTCTCCAAGCTGGGGAGTGCTCTTGCGACGAGCGCCGGCCGCTCCGTATTCGAGGCCGGGTTCGGTTCAAGAACGGATAGACGGCCTTGTCATGCCTCGACAGCTCTTGCAGTCCGCCGACGCCCAAGGGCCGGCGCGTCCAGGCCCTGCCGGCTCTGCCCGCTGCGAGAATTGGTCCCGAGAGTCCGACGCTTCGAAGGCGGCTACAGAGGGGGGAGAAGGAAACCTCATCTATTCCGCCACCTCCCCCACATATCCCCCACTGTTCTCAACTTCCGGGGCCGTTCGGGACCACTCCCCAGAGGGGAACGGTCCCCATGAATGGGCGGAAATTCGATTTGAAAATCCCCGTGTCGGCGGTTCGATTCCGTCCCCGGGCACTGCAATCCCACCTTGGCCGACGGCCGGGAGGCGTGCATCAAGGCCGCCTCCGCCCCCACCCCCATCAGCGCCGTCGCCAGGACAAGCCCAGCCTCTGCTTGCCGGTGTTGCCTGGCACGGCGACGTGCTTCGTCAGGTCCACCTCGATGGCCGTGTCCACGCCGCCGGCGTCCGTCACGGGATACTGGCAGTTCCCTTCGAGCACACAGACGGCGTAGGCCCACGCGTTCTTGACCCGGACGGAATGCCTCCAGTCGCCTTGCGGAGGCGAGCCCGCCCTCGCCGCGACCCACAACCCCCTCATGTAATGGTCGAGGTCGAAGGCATCAGCCATGGCCTGCTTGTTCACGCCTTGGTCCACGTGACTCGACTCGCCGACGAGACGCACGACGGAGGCCACGCGCTCCGCTCGCCCGTAGACGTCCTGGACCTCCGCGAGGGGCGGGAGCCTGGATGGCGCCACACCTGGAGGGGGGCCAGCCGCGTCGAGAGACGCTCCGGGCTGCTCTGCCGGGATGACCCAGCCCGCGCCCTTGAGGACGACGTCATCGCCCGCGCCGGGGCCTCGAAGCCGGATCGACTTGAACAACCAGGTGGGGAGGGCAGGGGCCCCGCTCGGCCGGACGACGTAGGGCCTGTCTTCATAGGTGGTGTCGATGCGGAACGGCCCGCTCTGGAAGCTGGTGATGCGACCCTTGCCGTCGCGGACCAGCGCGTATCTCGCAGGCCGGACGAGCTCCGCCGTCGTGGTGGAATAGCCCTGGGGAAACGCCCTCATGTAGATGCCGTCGCCGATGTAACTCCAGGCGCCGGAGGGGACGTCACGGCTACCCGGGCCGGGTGGCGCCACGCCGGTCAGGACCGCGAGGCGTTCCACCTGTTCGAACGTCGTCGTGGCGCTGGTGACGGTGGAGCGGAGCTGGCTGTAGAACGACGCCGCGTCTCGCAGCGGTGAAGGCAACATGCCCTGGAGCGCTCCCCACGCGTGGCGAAGGCCGGTGTTCGCGGCCAGGCCCGCGAGCTCCTGTTCTCCCAGCACGGGTCTGACGCGCACGATGAATACGGGATCGTATTCATCGAAGCCGGCGCCGGCCTCGATCCCCCAGATCAACCGCTGGATGTCGTGTTGCTCGACCTGGGGATTGTCGACAGACCGCTTGAGGATCTGACTGATGACATCCGCCTTGGCGCCCGTCAACGGCGCGATCAGGTAGCCGTCTCCGGCCGTCGGAGCGTAGGTCCCCGCGTGCAGGCAATAGCTCTGAAGGGTCAGGGTGTAATACCCGGGCAGCAGCCGCCCGTCGATCGACGCGATCACCTGAGGTGGAGGGACCTCGGGCGTGTACTCCTGGAGCCAGTGCTCTTCCGGGGGCGCGTCGTGAATGTTGGTCGTGACGGCCGTGCTCTCGTTCATGCCGTTCCACGAACCTGTATCGGGACCGCGATGAACACAGGACGCGCCGGTCAGCGCGACGAGCGACGCCAGGGCGAGGATGGGTGTGAAGTTGCGCATGGGGGCACGCAGGGCGGGGACGGTCTCCCGCTCGGTCAGGGGTGGAGATCTCGGGACAGGGCGGCGCTCCGCTCGGCCGGCTTGCCGGTCCGCCGCGGGAACTCGGACAGCAACTCCTTGAGGAGCGTAGGGGCCACCACCATCAGGTCCGGCTCCGTACCGCGGCTCTCCACGTCCCCGCTCCAGACCGGGTCCTGGCCAGGCGTGGTCCGGAACATCTGGATGGCGATGTGCCGGTAGTAGGTGGTCTCCGTGTGGCCGGGCTTGGTGACGGGGACCATCTCCGTGTGCTCGGTGGTGGTCGTGGTGGTGGTGGGCTTGGGATCTCCCATCCCCAGCTCCGGCTTGCCCATCTTCTGGGGGTCCGGTGGGTCCGAGGTGGTGGTCGTGGTGGTGGTCACGGTCTTCGGCTTGTAGTGCGTCGAGGGCGGGATGTACTGCTCCTGCGACTGGACCTGGCCCGAGACCTGGATGGAGACGTCCGGCGCCTGGCCGCCGCTCGCCTCCGACAGCCCCTTGGCGACCAGCAGGGTGCGCACGCTGGCGCGGAGCTCCCGCTCCGCCAGCTCACCTCCGGTCGTCTGGTCGCTGGGAACGAAGCCGAAGGTCCGGACGCTGCCGGCCGACGGATCGGCGTAGGCGCGGACCACCATCTCGACCGAGCTGCAGCCGGAGAACGCCAGCAGCACGGTGACCAGGGTTGCGCGCGTCATCAATGGACGAGACCTCCCGAGGAGGGGCCGGAGCTTAGGCAGCCGGCTGGTCCGCGGCCAGCAACCCTGAAGCGCCAGGGCGGCGGCGAGCGTCTGCGCTGCCGGCCGCTCGCATATCCTTGGAGCGTGCTCTTCAACCGGGGCGGCCGGCAGGTGCGGTGCAAGGTCTTCGTGGCGGCGACCGGCGATGGCGCCGCGCGGTACCTGGCGGCGCTCGCCCCCCGCGCGCCGGAGCTTGGCAGCGCGCTGCGGCGGCTCGCGCGGAGGCTGGGGTCCGCCGGCGCCCTCCAGCGCGACGGGCCGATGATGGTGCTCCCATGGAAGTCCGGCGGCCTCGAGGGTTGGGACGTGGAGCTCGACCTTTGCGCGCCCAGCCCTGGTGCCCCGCGAGGGTGGCGCTTCCTCGGGCTCAAAGGTGCGGACGCGGTGCTGGTGATCGCCGAGGCGACCGGGGCTGGAAGTGAAATGGCGGCGCTCGCCGAGACCAAGGCCGCGGCGGAGGAGCTCGGGTACCGCTGGACGGATTTCCCGAGGTCCGCGCTGTGCCTCGGCGGAGCGACCGCCGCCGGGCTGGACGGCATTTCCTCGGTCGCGGGGGACCTCGCCACCGGCGCCGGCGTGGTCGAGGCGCTCCGGCCGCTCGAGGAAGCGCTGCTCGCCACCGCCCGGGCCCACCTTCTTCACTGACGCCGCGCTGGGTGGTGTGAACGGTACCCTCGCCTGAATGGAACCCGGAGGTGAGCGGTCTCGCGCGACCGTGAGCCTCGCGCTCGGCTCCCAGCGCGCCGGCTGATCCGCCCTTGCTCGCCGCGCGTCGTGTGCCATGGTCCCGGCGCTTTTCGCCCAGGAGCCTCCGCATGCGCGCCGCCCTCGCCGCCCTCCTCTCCCTCTCCACCCTGGCCCTCGCCGCGCCGGTGGCGCCGCAGAAGGTCCGCGCCGTGGAGGGGATCACCGAATACTCCCTCCCCAACGGGATGCGGGTCCTGCTCTTCCCCGACCCCTCCAAGCCGACCGTCACCGTGAACGCCACCTACTTCGTCGGCTCCCGGCACGAGGGCTACGGCGAGGCGGGGATGGCCCACCTCCTGGAGCACATGCTCTTCAAGGGCACGCCCACCCACGCCGAACCCTGGAAGGAGCTGGAGGCGCACGGCGCGTACTTCAACGGCACCACCTCCTACGACCGCACCAACTACTTCGAGACCCTCCCGGCCACCCCCGAGAACCTCGAGTGGGCGCTGCGCTTCGAGGCGGACCGGATGGTGAGCTCCAAGGTGGACGGCGCGGACCTCGCCAAGGAGTTCTCCGTCGTCCGCAACGAGTTCGAGATCGGCGAGTCCGACCCGCAGCGCGTGCTCTGGGAGCGGATGATGTCCACCGCCTACCTCTGGCACGGCTACGGGCGGTCGACCATCGGCTCCCGCTCCGACATCGAACGCGTGCCGGTGGCGAACCTGAAGGACTTCTACCGGCGCTACTACCAACCCGACAACGCCATGCTGGTGGTGGCCGGCAAGTTCGACGAGGCGAAGGCGCTGGCGCTGATCGGCGACGCCTTCGGCTCCATCCCGCGGCCCAAGCGCGCCCTCCCCACCTCGTACACCGTGGAGCCGGTGCAGGACGGGGAGCGGAGCGTGACCCTCCGGCGGACGGGGGACGTGGCGGTGGCGGAGGTGCTGTACCACGGGGCGGCGGCCGCGGACGTGGACTGGCCGGCGGAGGAGGCGGCGCTGAACGTGCTGACCAACAAGCCCTCCGGCCGGCTCTACCACGCGCTGGTGGAGAAGGGCCTGTGCAGCGAGGTCAGCGGCGACGTGGATCCCCTCACCGAGCCGGGCGTGATGGCCATCACCTGCAAGGTGAGCCCGAAGACCGCCCCCCAGAAGGCGCTGGAGGCGCTCTCGGCGGCGGTGGAGGGGCTGGCGGGGGCCAAGGCGACCGAGGAGGAGGTGGCGCGCTTCCGCTCGAAGGCGGCCCGGCAGATCGACCTGGGGCTCACCTCGTCCGAGGGGATCGGCATCGAGCTGACGGAGTGGGCGGCGGCCGGGGACTGGCGGCTGCTGTTCCTGCACCGCGACCGGGTGGCCGCGCTCAAGGCGGAGGACGTGAACCGGGTGGCGGCGAAGTTCCTCAAGAGCTCCAACCGCACCTCGGGGCTGTTCCTCCCCACGCCGGCGCCGGACCGCGCGCCGCTCGTCACGGCGCCTGACGCGCAGGCCATGGTGAAGGACTACACCGGCAAGGCGGCCATGGCCGAGGGCGAGGCCTTCACCGCCACGGTGGAGAACCTGGAGGCGCGCGTGGAGCGGGGGGCGCTGTCCAGCGGGCTGAAGCTGGCGCTGCTGCCGAAGCGGACGCGCGGGGGGGCGGTGAAGCTGCGCCTGGTGCTGCGCTACGGCTCGGAGACGGAGCTGAAGGGGAAGAGCGCGGCCGCCTCGGTGATGCTGCCCATGCTGATGCGCGGGACGAAGAAGCACGGCTACCAGCAGCTCAAGGACGAGTTCGACCGGCTGAAGGCGGAGATCTCCTTCGAGGAGGGCGGCTTCCGTTTGAGCGGGTCGCCGGGCGCGGCCAACGTCTACGTGACCACGATCCGCGAGAACCTCCCGGAGGTGGTGGCGCTGATGGGCGAGGTGCTGCGCGAGCCGGTGTTCCCGAAGGCGGAGTTCGAGACGCTCCGGAAGGAGCAGCTGGCGCGGATGGAGCAGTACCGGCAACACCCCATGGTGGTGGCCTTCACCCGGATGTCGCAGGCGGCGTCGCCGTACCCGAAGGACGACGTGCGCTACGTGCCCTCCATGGACGAGTCCATCGAGCGGCTCAAGGCGCTGAAGCTGGCGGACGTGGAGTCGCTGTACCGGTCGCTCTGGGGGGCCAGCGCCGGGGAGGTGGTGGTGGTGGGCGACTTCGACGCGGCGGCGGTGAAGGCGGCGCTGGAGAAGGCGCTGGGCGGGTGGAAGTCGCCGCATCCGTGGAAGCGGATCGCCAGCGAGTACCGCGACGCGCAGGTGGCGGACGAGGTGATCGACACCCCGGACAAGGAGGTGGCGGTGGTGGGCGCGGTGCAGACGCTGCAGGCGAGGGACGACGACCCGGACTACCCGGCGGCGGTGATGCTGAACCACGTGCTGGGCGGCGCGGCCAACTCGCGCCTGTTCAACCGGCTGCGGCAGAAGGACGGGCTCTCCTACGGGGCCTTCTCTTCCATCTCCGCGGACCCGCTGGACCGGATGGGCGTGTTCTTCGCCGGCGCCATCTGCGCGCCGCAGAACGCCCAGAAGGCCATGGACGCCATGCTGGAGGAGATCTCCGGGCTGGCGAAGGACGGGGTGAAGGAGCAGGAGCTGGCCGAGGCGAAGAAGAGCTACGCCGCGCAGTTCAACACCCAGCTGGCGGACGACGACTTCGTCGCCGGGCAGCTGGCGTCCGCGCTGTACGTGGGGCGGACGCTCCAGTTCTGGAAGGTGGTGAACGACAAGATCGCCCAGCTCGGCACCGCGGACCTGGCCGCCGCGGCGAAGAAATACGTGCCGTCGGCGCACCTGGTGAAGGTGCGGGCGGCGGATCTCAAGAAGGCCGGCGGCGCGGCTCCGGCGCCGGCCCCGGCCAAGCCGTAGGCGGCCTGCGAGCGAAGGGCCGGGGCGATCACTCGGCGAACCAGTTGCAGATCCACACGTCGGTCCCGAGGCTGGCGCCCTCGCGCCCGCCGTCGAGCGAGCGCGCTCAGCCGCCCGCCTCCAGCGCGAACGCGCCGTACCCCACCACCCGCCGCCGGTCGCCCGCGGTGTCCCCGGAGCTCCGCAGGTCCAGCCGCCGGCACCTCAGCCCGCGCTCGGAGGCCTTCAGCAGCAGCCCCTGGAGCGGCGCCGCCCCGCAGGCCCGCTCCGACTCCACCGCGCCCACGTTCAGCGACTCGATGGCCCGGGCCGTCTCCTCGTCCACCGTGCGCCCCCGCACGTACGGCAGGTAGTGCGACAAGTCCGAGCTGACGATCGCCACCGTCTCCTCCCCGCCCCACAGCCACTCCAGCGCCTCCGCCACCTGCTCCGGCCGGGCGTTCCCCACCAGCAGCGGCACCACGGTGAACCCCGGCGCCAGCACGCGCTGCAGGAACGGCAGGTGCACCTCCAACGAGTGCTCCGGCGCGTGCGCCTCCGGGACCTCCGGCGCCACCTCCACGGTCGCTGGATCCACCTTCACCGCGCCCAGCGGCGTCGCCATCGCCTCCACGCCGGGGCCTGCCAGCCCTCGCACGGACACGTAGTGCGCCGGCCCCAGCAGCACGATCCGCCGCGCCCGCGCCGCCGCCGCCTCGCGCAGCAGCCGGTACGCCGTCCCGGCCACCGGCCCCGAGTACACATACCCGGCGTGGGGGGCGATCAGCGCCTTGAGCGATCCCTTCGACTCGACGGCGGGCGAGGCGGCGCCCAGGTGACGATCCACCTCCGCCGCGAGCTGGCCGGCGTCCTCCGGGTAGAAGGAGCCCGCGACGGCCGGCGCTCGCGTGGCGGCGTTCACGTCCCCAGCGTGCGCCCGGGACGGCGCCGCTTCAACCCGATCATGCTTGCTGGCCAGGCGCACATGACGGAGGAAGAGAACCCCGTGCGTCCTCCGCGCCCACCGCTCCCCTGGATCGTCGCCGTCCTGGTGGTGGTGTACCTCGTCCGGCCGCTCACCCCCCCCGGCCCGCTCCGGATGCTCACCGGGATGTGGTCGCCGCTGCTGGTGGCGGTGGTCTTCACGCTCCTCGAGCGCCGGCCTTGGCGCGAATCGCTCAACCTCGGCCCCGGCACGCCGAAGGCCTACGGCGCGGCGGTGGCGGGCGCGGCGCTCGTGGCGTGCGTCACCGCGGCCATCGGCCTCGCCACGGGGCACCTCCACCCCACCGGCGGCCACCCGGACCTGCTCCAGGCCGTCGAGACGCTGGGGATGTGGATCGGCGGCGCGCTCGGCGAGGAGCTGGGCTGGCGCGGCTATCTGCACGTCCGCCTCCGGGGGCGACGCCTCGCGCCGCTCTGGGTGGGCCTCGTCTGGTCCGCGTGGCACTTGCGGACCGTCTGGGAGAAGGGCGGCTCGCTCTGGAGCGCGGCCGTCTTCGTCGCGTTGATGTTCCTGCTCTCGTGGTGGCTCTTTCTGCTGGCCGAATGGTCCCGCTCCGCCCTCCCCGCCACCCTCTTTCACGGGGTGTGGAACACGCTCCGCAACACCATCCGCCTCGATGGCAACGGCGGGGCGATGGACGGCTGGCTCTGGTCCGATGCCCCCGTGTTCACCGACACTGAGGGCGTCTTCGGGCTCGTCGCCGCCGCGCTCCTCTCCGCCATGGTCCTGTTCGCTGCACGGGCCCGGACCTCGCGGAAGGCCTGAAGAGCAACTCGGCTACCGTTCCGGCCAGGTCAACCCTTCCGGACCTGAACGTGCCCTACCACTACTCGGTGTTCGTCCTCCCTGGAGGAGCGCGCTGTGCCCGCTTCGAGTGGAGTGGCGTCGCCACCGGCGAGGAGGCCGTCGCCCTGGTCGCGGAGTGCGCTCCCGGCAGTCCGCTTCACGGGCTGCCGCTCCTGGTCCTCGCCCAGAAGATGGAGCGCATGGAACCGGAGGCGCGCAGCTTCTTCAGCCACCGCGGCAATTCCCCGACCATCGCCATTGTGGTGTCCAGCCCCATCATCCGGGTCACCGGGAACTTCATCATGCGGATGAACAAGAGCACGCGGCAGCGGATGTTCTCGAACGAGGCCGACGCCATCCAGTGGCTGGACGAGCGGGCCCGCGAGCACGCCCTTTGAGCGCGCTCACGCGCCCGTGAGGCGCCCCAGGGTTTCGCGGTCCTCGGGAAGGTGCCTGGGTTACCATTGGGGCCAGTTCTCCCCGGAGCGCGCCCATGCCCTACCAGTACTCCTTGTTCCAACTCCCGGGTGGGACGCGCTGCGCTCGCATCGAGTGGACCGGCGTCGCGACTGGCGAGGCAGCCGCCGCCCTGGTCGCGGAGTGCGCCCCCGGCCAACCACTCTACGGCCTGCCGATGCTGATCCTCACCCAGAAGATGGAGACCATGGAGGCACGAGCGCGCAGCGTCTTCAGCTCCCGCTCCGTCACGCCGCTGTCGGAGTTCCTGGCGATCGTGGCGTCCAACCCCATCATCCGGGTCGCCACCAACTTCATCATGCGCCTGACGAAGAACCCCCGGCAGCGGATGTTCCCTACCGAGGCGGAGGCCCTCGGGTGGCTGGACGAGCGGACCCGCGAGTACGCCGCGGCCCATCCGGACCCTGGCGCGCCCTGACCTCCCTCAGGCGATGCGCCGGTCCACCGACTCCATGAAGTAGCGGAGCCCATGCTCGAAGCGGCCGAAGCGCACCTCGCGGACCGCGCCGGCGCGCATCCCCGCCTGGATGCTCTCCCCCAGCCGCACGTCCTCCATGACCGCCCCGAGCAGGAGGTCGTGGTTCTTTTGCCAGTAGCGCTCGGCCTTCTCCGTGGCGGGGGCTTCGGGGATGAGGAGGAACGTGTGGAGGGCGGTGGTGTGGGGGTCGGCGGGCTGGAGGAACAGCACGCCCACGTGGTCCGGCTCCACCAGCACCAGCGTGTTCGGGAAGAGGAAGTAGAGGACGTTGGCGTGCTCGCGCAGGGCCCAGGAGCCGCGCTCCCGGGCGAGCGCGTCGGCGATGGTGCGCTTGGGGAAGACGCCGCGGACGTGCGGCTCGAAGGCGTCGGAGAGGCCCAGGTTGTCGAAGAAGATGGGGTAGATGGACCGCGCGTGCGCGAACTTGAGGTGGTACGCCTCGAGGAAGATCTCGATCGCGATCTTCCAGTTGAGCTGGAGGACGTGGTCCTGGGGCTGGAAGCGGACGTGGTCCGCCAGGCGCCAGCCCTCCAACTCCGCCCGGAGCGGCGCGAGGAGGCGATCGACGTCCTCGGTGGCCCCACCCTCCGCCTGGGCGAACACCAGCCCGGCGCGTTCGGCCACCATCACCGGTTGGAGGCGGAGCGAGGAGGCCGGGTCGGAGGGGAAGCCGTACGCGTGCGGCACCGCCCGGAGCGCGCCGCGGTTGTCGTAGGTCCAGCCGTGGTACGGGCAGATGAAGGCTTGCCGGTTCCGGCCGGCGGCGTCGCAGACGAGTCGGGTGCCGCGGTGGCGGCAGGCGTTCACGTGCGCGGCGAGTGGACCCTCCTCGGTTCGGCAGAGGAGGAGCGGCGTGCCCGTCCCGTCGTGGGTGAGGTAGTCGCCCGCGTCGCGGAGCTGGGAGGCGTGCGCGACGGCCACGGGGTGGCGGCGGAAGAGGCGCTCGCGCTCCAGGGCGAAGCGCGCCGGGTCGACGTAGCGGGCGGCGTCCACCCGCGTCTCGCCGCCCTTCATGTGCGTCGACTTCGCGGCCAGCAGGTCCGCGATCCGCTGGATGAGTCCGGCCTGCGTCGCCTGGTCCATCGAGATTCAGTCTAGCGGCGCCCACACGCCGTGGAATGGAGGCGGGAGATGGTGGTCGAACCAGGCGGCGGCGACCACCCCGGCGTCCGGGTCGCGCCGGTCCATCACCAGCAGGCCGGACCGGTGCGCCCGAGCGTCGTACGCCAGCGACAGCATGTGGTGCGCGCCGACCGCGCCCGGCTCGCCGGAGGGGAAGCGGTCGGGCCCGAGGGACCACCAGCGCGCGCCGCGGCCGCGGCGGTCGACGGCGACGAGCGCGTCGTGGGGCGCTCCGGGGAGGGCATTCGCGGAGTGGGCGACGGCGAGGATGGATTCGCCCGCCGCGACCGGCAGCTCGCACGACACGTCCGCCAGGGGTTCCAGCGCGCCGGCGGTGAGGCGAACCAGCTCGCCGGGCGGCGCACGCGGGGGCTCGCCGAACGGGAGCGCCGCGTACCAGGCGTTGCTCGCGAAGTCCGGGTAGCGGACCAACTCCACCGCGAGGCCCCGGCCGCCGTCGAGCTCCGTCGCCGCCGCGAGGTGCCAGGCGAAGAACGGGTCCACCTCCGCCCAGGTGGCCCGGTGCGGCGGGTCGAGCTCCACGGTGAGGAGCTCCGTCGCCAGGTCCGGCTTCCACTGGTACGCGGTCGCCACCGGCCCCGTCCCGCCGAGGAGCTGGTCCACGTCCGCCACCAGCGGCGGGAGGATGAAGACGGCCCGGCGCTCGGTGACGGCGAAGTCGTGGAGGTAGCGCGGGGACCGCATCGGCACGGTGCACAGGAGCCGCGCCGGCCCCGCGTCCGGAAGCTCGATGACGTCCAGCGACAGCGTCCGCCCATGGCGCACGCCGAAGTTGTACGAGGCCCGCCGCGCCTCCACCCGGTGCGGGTGCGCCGCGAAGGCCGAGTGGAGCGCGCCGCCGAGGTCGCTCTCTCCGGCGGTCCGCAGCGTGTCCTGCTCCATCACGTGCGGTTTCGCGCCTTCCCCCAGCGCGTACAGCCCTCCGCCCCACCACATCGCCCCCACGTTCACCGGCTGCTTCACGCGCGCCGCCGCCGGGTGGCGCGCCGGGGCCCCGAACCCGCGGAAGGCGCGCTGCCCCAGCCGCTGCTCCACGGCGCGCTCCCGTGAGTCCACGAAGCGGCACGCGCCCTCGGCGACGCCGTTCCGCAGCCGGACCGCGGTCACCACGCCGTCGCCGTCGAACCAGTGGCCGAACGGCTCACCGCCCACCGCGAAGGACCCGGGCCCCACCCGGTACAGCGTGCCGCGCAGGTCGGCGGGCAGCGTCCCCTCCACCGCCAGCGGCTCGAAGCCGTGCTCGCGCGGGAGCGGCTCGAACGCGCGCCGCCAGGGAGCTGTCACTTCCCCGGCACCAGCGGCGGGAAGACGTCCTTGTCCCGCGTCCGGTAGGCGTGGCGCTGCGGGTTCACCACCAGGCTCCGGTTCAGCAGCGCCGGCGGGGTCATCGTCTGGAGCGGTCGCCCGCCGACCTGGTAGCGGTCCACGCCCGGATGCGCGAACGCCACCCCCAGCATCGCCGTCCCCACCCACGCGCCCAGCAGCTCCGACCACCCGGCGTTCACCGCGGTCCCGATCCGCTCCTCGCCGAGTGTGACCGCGTCGCCCGCGGCGACGCGCTCCGGGGAGCGCACGAAGGTGAGCCGCTCCTTCGCGCCCTGCGTTCGGTGTGCCTTCAGCGCGGCGGCCGCGATGGAGTCCTTCTCATAGGAGACGCGCCACTGCAGCTGGAGCTCCAGGGGCGTGGCGCCGGCGCGGCCTTCCCGGCGGATGTTGAACGTGAAGGCCTCCAGCATCGCCTGCTCCAGCGAGGCGAAGTCGAGGTCCGCCAGGCCGAAGTCCTTGCCCAGCTCGCGCACCCGGGCGCGGAGGGCGGGCGCGCGCTCACGGGGCACCAGCAGGTCGTAGCCGTACTCCCCCGTCTTCCCGGCGCGGAAGCAGGTCCAGCCGTCCCCGCGCGCGAAGCCCATGTACGGCAGGCCCATGATCCCCATCCCCAGCCAGGTGGCGACCAGCTCCCACGCGTAGGGGCCGCCGAGCGAGAACATCTCGTGCGAAGGGCCGAGGTCCTGCAGCTCCACCTGCTCGCCCGCGCGGACGTGGGCGCGCAGCCAGTCGACGAGGGTGGGGCCGTCGGGTCCCTCGGCGAGGAGGAGGTACTGCTCGTCGTCCCGGCAGACGTAGACGTCCGCGAGCACCTGGGCGGAGGATTCGAGGAGAAGGGTGTGAAGCATCTGGCCGTCGCGCGCGTAGAGCTCCAGCGGGGTGACGCGGTTCACCAGGTCGAACGCGCCGGGGCCGCCGACGCGGACGCGCGAGACGTGGGGCAGCTCGGAGAGCGCCACGGAGTGCCGGAGCGCCGACATCCCACCTTCAAGCGGCACGGTTCGTCCCTCCCGGCAGCGCCAGCACCGCGTCCACGATGGTGTTCACCGTCCGGAGCGCGGGGATGGCTTTGGTGTCGCTGGGGAGCGCGAGGCCCAGCTCCGATTCGAGGGCGATGATCAGCTCCACGGTGTCCACGGAGTCGAGGCCGAGGCCGCTGACGAACAGGGGGGCGTCGGGGTCGATGTCCCCTGGATCCAGGCGGCGGCCGGTCTGCTTCACGATCAGCGCGCGGACCTGGTCGATGAGGGATTGGCGGCGGTCGAGGTGGGACTTCAGCGCAGCGTCCATCGGGTCTCCTCAGGAGCGGGAGAATACCAACGCGCAGGACGCGCAGCCTCCGGACGTCGTGGCGGCGGTGATGGTGGCCTGGCCGGTGCGGAGGGCCTCGATGGCGGAGATGAAGGTGGGGAATGGCGCAGCGAGCTCGGAGCGGCGGCGCCCGGCGCGCGACAGGGCTTGCTCCAGCGCCGCAGCCTCCTGCCCGGGTCCGGCGAGCGCCCAGCCTGCCAACATCACCGCGCCGTCGCCGCCGGCGATCAGGGCGAGGGCTTCGGCCTCGTTCTCGGTTTCGCGGACGCCGCCGGCGAGCAGGAGGTCTCCCGGGGATCGCCCGGAGAGGAGCTGGGCGGCGAAGGCGACCGCACAGAGGGATTCGCCTTCGCCGGTGGCGATCGTGGTTCCTGGTCCGCGGAGGTCGAGCGCGGTGGCGCACGCGCCGGCGGGAGCGCTGGGCATGCGGCGAGCGAAGGAGGAGGTGGCGAGGCGCCAGAGGCCGCGTTCGGCGATGCTCGCGCGGAACGCGCGGACGGTGGCGGGTGAGAGGCGGCCGTTGCCGAGAAGGAGCCCGGCGCGGTCGCGGCGGTCGGCGGTGATCTTCAGGTCGCCGTCGCGGAGGGCGAGGGCCGCCGCGGCGGTGAGGAGTTGGGCGGACGGGTCCATCCCGCGTGGGTCGGCGGTAGGCGCGATTCTGGCGAGGAGGCTCGCGACTTGGTCCGGGTGGCTGGCGGCCACACGGTTCGGATACGGAGCTGTGGCGCTCGCTCCATCAACCCGGCCTGCCTCTTCTCCGCTCACGCGCGCTGGCGCGCCCGGACTGGCGGAGTCTCCCGTCCGCTTATCTGCCGCAGCGCGCGAGTCCGTGGCGCGCGAGTCTGTGGCGCGAGAGTCCGTGGCGCATTCGCCAGTTACGACGCCCATGCCGGCGACGGTCACTCGGAGCGGCTGACGCGGAGCGCGAGCCAGAGGGTTGCGGGTCACCACTACCGCCGCGTTCGATCCAGCCATCGCCGAGTTGGTGCAGATCGCCGCGTCCCACTCGCACGCGCGCGGGAGGGATTCCCCCACTGGATCCGCAGGAGCGCCGCGCCGAGGGCGGGTGAAGTGCAGCGTGGGCGGGATCCGCGCCTCGCGTCGCGCCAGCAGCATCGCGATCAGCTCCAGAATTCCGGCCGCCCCTTGCGCGTGCCCGAGGTGCCCCTTGGTGGAGCTCACCGGGACCTGCTCCGCCCTCGCCCCGAGCGCTACGAGCAATCCCCGCCACTCCGCGGCATCGTTCGCGCCGGTCCCGGTCCCATGGGCGTTCACGTACCCGACCTGCTCCGGAGCCACCTCGGCATCCGCCAACGCCGCTCGGATCGCCCGCGCCACACCCGCGCCGGACGGATCCGGCGACGTCTCGTGGTGTGCGTCCCCGGACAGCCCGTATCCCCGGAGCCAGGCGATCGGCTCGACCCTCCGAGCCGAAGCGCGCGCTCCGGATTCCAGGACGACGAACCCCGCCCCCTCCCCGAGCGTCGTCCCCTGCTCCTCACTGAACGGCGCGCACTTCCCCCGGCTCAACAACCCCAGCGCTTGGAACCCCGCCACCAGCTCCGGCGTCAGCGTGTCCGCGCCTCCCGCGAGGACCACGTCCGCGCTCCCGGACTCCAGCAGATCGCGCCCCAATCCGACCGCGCCCGTGGACGCCGAGCACGCCGTGCCCACCGCCACGCACGGCCCCCGCACACCCAGTTCCCGCGCCATCCAAGCCACCTGGTCGTCCAGCCCCAGCTGGTCCTGCTGCGCGCTCGTCCCCACCACCAGCGCGACGCGTTCGGGCGCCGCCTTCAGCACATCACCCAGCCCCGCGCTCGCCAGCGCCTCCCGCGCCGCGCACACCGCGACCTTCACGCACAGGTCCCGCCACCGCAGCTCGTCGTCGCCGGAGAGCTCGCCGGGCCACGGCGGCAGCACGCCGCCCAGCGGGCTGGCCAGGGGACCGCCAGGAAACCGCTCGATGGGCCCGAGCGCATCCCGCCCCTCGGCGATCCCCCTCCAGAGCGCATCGGCGCCCTTGCCGTACCCGCTCACCGCGCCCACGCCGGTGATCGCCACCTCTACGCGAAGCACAGCGGCACCCCCAGGTCCTCCGCGATCGCCGCCGCCGCCATCGCTCCGGAGACCACCACGCTCTCCACCCCCGGACCGGGGAACACGCCCGCCCCGGCCAGATACACCCCACCCACCGGCAGCCGCAGCGGCGGGCGCCACCCGCCGACCTCCAGCCCGTAGATGGCGCCGCCGCTCGTCCACGCGTACCGCGTGAAGGTCGCCGGGGACGCCTCCTCCCGGAAGACGATCCGGCCGCGGAGGTCGGGCACCACGCGCTCGGCGGTGTCCAGCAACTTCTCCGCAAACGCCCGCTTCCGCTCCCCATACCCAGCCGCGCGCCGGTCCCACCGCCCCGCCTCCTCCTGCGGCACGAGCGCGATCAACGTCGCCGCCGCGGCCCCCTCCGGCGCCAGCGACGGATCGGGCGGAATCCAGAACGAGACCGGCTCCCCCCGCTCGGGACGGACGAAGACCGCGGGGGCCGGCAGCCGCGGCGCCGGCTCCAGCCCCAGGAACACCATGAACGCGGACGTCGCCGGCACCGCCTCCCGCGCGCGCCGCACCAGCTCCGCCGGGAGCGCGCCCTCCGGCACCAGCTCCAGCAACGTCCGCCGCACGTCCGCGTTGGACAGGACCGCGCGGGCGGCCACCACCTCTCCTCCCTCCAGCGCCACGCCCGCGGCCCGACCACCCTCCACCCGGATTCCCCGCACCGGCGCCGACAGCCGGACCTCGCCCCCAGCGCTCCGGATCCGCTCCACCAGCACGTCCGGCAGCGCCTGCGACCCGCCCTCCGGATAGAACCCGCCCTGGCGGAAGTACTCGAACAGCGGCGCCATCTCCCCCACCGTGAGCGCGCCCACCCGGAACGTCCGGTACCGGCCCACCCTCAACAGGATCTCCCTCAGCGGCCCGGCCTTCACGTGCGTCTTCAGCAGCGCGTCGAACGGCGCGGTCAACCACCGCTCCGACTGCCGCCGCCGCCGCGACTGCGCCGCGTCCCGCCCCCGCAGGAACCCGAGCACGCCGCCCTCCGGCACGCACGCCCGGCAGCAGCGATCCAGCTCCTCGAACAGCGCCCGGATTCCACTCCGCTCCTCGGGGAACTGCTCCGCCAGCGCCTCCGCGAACGCGTCCCACCCGCCCGGCACCAGGAAGGAGCGCTCCCCCTGGACGTGCAGATACCCCGTCCGCCGCCACTTCACCCGCTCCCCCACCCCCAGCAACTCCAGCAACTGCCGCACGCCGCCCTCGGGGCCCAGCCCGCTCACGTCGTGCACGCCGGCGTCGAACACGAACCGGAGCCGCCGCCCGCCCGCCCCGGCGACCACCCGCTCCCAGGAGGTGCAGTACCCGCCGGCGAGGAAGTGCTGCTCGAACACCGCGACCTTCAACCCGCGGCAGGCGAGGAGCGCGGCGGCGGTGAGGCCGCCCATCCCCGCCCCCACCACCGCGACGTCGATCACGGCGATGCGCCCGCGCTCAGATGGGAGGAGGCGCGCCCATCTCGGGCGTGGGCGGCTTCGGGCCGACGGCGGGGGACTTGGGCTCCTCGATCAAATCGGCCAGCGACGCGAAGACGACGACCAGCAGGCCGATCACCAGGAGCGCCCCACCGACGGTGGTGCCGATGGCCCCAACGCTCTGGGCCGGGGAGGGGATGAGCACCAGGATCAAGCCCAGGGCGGACATCACCGCGCCGATGCCCAGGACCTTCAACCCGATGTCCATCGCGCTCCACGGCTCCGGATCGGCCGAGGGAGGGCGCGCCACGGTCCTCGTCTTCTGCTGCGCCAGGAACCGGTCCACCTTGTCCAACTGCGGCTCCACCACCGCCGCCACCGACTGGTGCTCCATCCGCCACGCGTACGAGTTCAGCACCATCCGCTGCCGGACCCGCCGCTCCGGCTGGATCCTCGCCATGGTGACCTGGTCGTCGAACGAACGGCAGAGGGCCTCCCCCAGCGAGGGCTTCGCGCGCAGCTTCGCCTGCAGCTCCTTCTTCTGCTCGGCGGTGAGGTTGGCGAGGTGATCGCGCATCCCGAACACCGCCTCGGCCATCATCGGCGCCGCCTGGAGCATGCGCTGCTGCATGCCGGGGTGGAGGCGCGACGGTTCGGGGAGGTCGCGGAAGGAGGCGACGAGGTAGAGCGCCTTGGCCGCTTTGATCGCCAGCGGCGAGTGCGACTGGAACGCCTTGCGGAAGCGCGGGTCGTCCGCGACGGGCCCCAGGTGGCCGCGGAGGGCGGGCTGGATGTCCGCCCGGTCCAGGCACGCCAGGTCGGCGTCGAGCTTGGCCAGGTACTGGTCCATGTCCGGCCCCGGAGCGCCCGCGCCCAGCGTGTGCGGAGTGGCGCAACCGGTGGCCACCGCCGCCCCCAGGCCGATGGACTGCTTGAGCAGGTCTCGCCGATTCATACCGGGCGTATGTTACCGCGGGACGGCCCGGAACCGGAGTGGTCCCTTCCCGATCCCCGGGTGCGCAGGGTGAGCGCCGATCAGCTTCCGGAACGACCGCGGCACCGGGCCGGGCGCCTCCGGCGGCGGGGGCTGGCCGCGGTCGGGCGGGAGCAGCTTCCACCCGCCGGGCTCGAGCCGGTCTCCCAGCAGCTGCCTGCGGATCTCCCGCCCCAGCTCCTCCGCCAGCAGCGACGGCACCGCGTTGCCCAGCTGCTCGCGCGCGGACCCGTCGCTCCCCGCCAGGCGCACCCCGTCCGGGAACGTCTGCAGCCGGGCCAGCTCCTGGAGGCTCAAGCGGCGGCTCTTCCAGTGGAACGGCCCCACCGACGGCCCCGGCTGCGCCTGGATGGTCCACGACGGGCGCGCCTTGGCGAGCTTGAGCAGGAAGGTCCAGTACCGCGTCCTCCACCCGAACAGCGGCACGCCGCCGCCTCGGTCGGTGTGGAAGAGGTAGTTCTGCCCCTCGGGGATGGAGGGCAGCAGCTCCGCCCACTTCCCGCGCATCGCCAGGGGCTCCGCCGGCGCCTCCGGGAGGTCGCCCAGCGCGTCCCACGCGGTCCGGTGCTTCGGCACCACCGGCGCCGGGAACTCGAACGCGGAGCCATCCCTCGCCGCCACCAGGAAGAAGCGCTCCCGCAGCTGCGGCACCCCGAAGTCCGCCGCGCCGAGGACCTTCCAGCGCGGCCGGTACGTGGTCCCCTGCTTCGCGTTCAGCCGCTCGATGCGGTCCAGCAAGAGCCGCAGGCCCTCGTCCTTGCCGGAGAACGCCAGCCCGCCCACGTTCTCCAGCACGAACGCCCGGGGCAGCGCCTCCTCCACGACGCGCAGGTACGCCGACAGCGTGTCCGCCCGCGGGTCCTCCAGCCGCGCCGAGTCTCCCCGCGCCCACCACCCGGACTTGGAGAACGGCTGGCAGGGCGGGCCGCCGATGAGCAGGTCCGCCTCGCGCGGCTTCAGCCCGCCGGCCGCGAGGATCTCCGGGGTGGGCACGTCGAAGATGCTGCGCGGGATGATCGGCCACGGCCGGTTGCGGCGGAGCGTCTCGCAGCAGTCGGCGTCCAGCTCCAGCGCCACGGCGGTCTGGAAGCCGGCGGCCTCGAAGCCGTAGTCCATCCCGCCGGCCCCCGTGTAGAGGCTGATGAGTCGGCGCGCCACGGGTTTCAGCCGCGCGACGCCGCGTCGAAGGCGGCCACGACGTCGGGTGGGGCCTGCACCAGCTCGATGAGGACGCCCTCGCCGGAGAGGGGGAACTGCTCGTTCCCCCTGGGGTGGATGAAGCAGACGTCGTGGCCCGCGGCGCCGGGGCGGATGCCGCCGGGGGCGAAGCGCAGGCCCTGCTGCTCCAACCAGCGCACCGCCGCGCGCAGGTCGTCCACCCACAGGCCCACGTGGTTGAGCGGCGGCACCGCCACGTTCGGCTTCTTCTCCGGGTCGATGGACTGCATCAGGTCCACCTCGACGCGCCCGTGGCCCACGCCCGCGGTGACGATGTCCTCGTCGACGTTCTCGGACTCGCTGCGGTAGCTCCCCTGCGAGGACAGCCCCAGCAGGTCCACCCACAGCCGCCGCAGCGCCCGCTTGTCCGCGCCGCCGATGGCCACCTGCTGCACGCCCAGCACCCGGAACGGCCGCTCCATCTTCAGTTCCCGGCCTCGACCTTGGCCTTCGTCCGCCGGAACGGGTGCACCCAGGCGGCGAAGCGCGCCGGGTTGCGCGTCTGCATCCACAGCCGGCCCCGCCCGCGGAAGTGGCACACCAGCCCCTCGCCGGAGAAGAAGAGGCCCTTCATCCCGCCGATCCGCCGCACGTCGTACTGGAGCCCGTCCGTGAAGGCGACGACGTTCTCGTTGTCGCAGATGAAGCCCTGGCCGGAGACGTCCACCGGGTGGAGCGCCCCGTAGGCGTTCACCAGCACCCGCCCGTCGCCCTCCGCCTTGAGCAGGAACATCCCCGCGCCGAAGAAGCCCTTCGCCCCGCCCCACTTGGTGTCCAGCTTCACCGACGCCTCGCCGGCGAGGAACGCGCCGCTGTGGATGTAGAGCGACTCGCCCGAGTGCACCCGGAGCTCGACGATGTCGCCCTCGGCGGCGGGCGCCAGGTAGACCGTCTCGCCGGGCTGGCTGGCGGTGAAGGTGTTGAGGAACAGGCTCTCCCCGCCCAGCAGCTTCCGCTTGGCGGAGGCGAGCAGCCCCCCGGTGAGCCCGGTCTTCATCTGCACGCTGGTGTCGCGGCTCACCATGGTGCCGGCGGTGGCGACGATGGCCTCGCCCGCCCGGTCGAAGGTGGCCCGCACCATGGAGAAGTCGGGCCGCTGGAGGATCTCGGTCTGCATCAGCCCTCCCTCGGCGGCAGGCGCCGCCCGATCTCTTCGCCGTACTCGGACGGGTTGCGGGTCTGCATCCAGAGCGTCCCGTTCCCGGTGAAGTGGCAGACCAGCCCCTCGCCGGAGAGCCAGGAGGCGATCCACCCGTCGGCGGCCTTGGTGATGCGGAACTGGAGCGAGTCCTCCCACGCCACCAGGTGGCCGGTGTCGATGATGTACTCGCCGCGGACCCGCACCTCCTCGATGGCGCCGAACGCGCCGGCGATCACCTGGCCCTGGCCCGTGGTCTTGAGGACGAACAGCCCCTCGCCGGAGAGGAACGTCTTGAAGCCGCCCAGGCGGGTGTCCACGTCCACGCCCGGCGTGGAGGCCACGTAGGCGTGGGACTGGAGGTAGTACTTGCTCGCGCCCACGTCGAGGACGGTCAGGTCTCCCGGCAGCGTGGCGGCCAGGTAGACCTCGCCCACCTCGCTGCCCTGCGAGCAGATGAAGGTGTTCCGGAAGAAGCTCTCCCCGCCGAACATCCGCTTGAGGCCCTTGAGGAGGCCGCCGCTGCCCGTCTGCACCTGGACGTTGGGGGTCATCCCCACCATCGCCCCGGACTCGGCGGTCACCGACTCACCGGGCATCAGCACCACGTGCGCCATCGCCTGCGACGGCCGGTGCTGGAGGTCGATCTGCATGCGTCGTCTCGCTCCTCTCTCTTACGGCAGGCGCGGCGTCAGCCAGGAGGTGAGGGTGCTCACGTTGCGCGACTGGAGCACCACGGTGCCGCGTCCGCTGAACTCCATGACCAGGCCCACCCCGGAGGCGACCAGCCCCAGGAAGCCGCCGCCGGGGAGGCGGATCTTGAAGTCGAGCGTGGGGTCGAAGGCCACCACGTGCCCATGGTCGACGGTGAGCGTCCCGTTCACCGGCACTTCCAGCGTCCCCCCGTAGGACGTGTAGAACAGCTGTCCGGTGCCGCTCACCTCCATGAAGAAGAGGCCCTCGCGCGCCAGCAGCCCGCGCAGCCCGCCCCAGCGCATCTTGAGCTGGAGGTCGCCGGTGCAGGCGAGGAAGGCGCCGCGGGTGAGGAGGATGCGGTCGCCGTGGAGCTGGCGCACGGCGATGGTGCCGGAGAAGGTGGGCGCCAGCGTGACCTCCCCGCCCTCCTCGCAGGTGAAGTCGTTCACCATGAAGGATTCGCCCGCGACGAACTTCCGGATGAGCGCGGTGATGAACGCGCCCAGCGTGCCGAAGAAGCCCGCGCCCCTGGGCGAGTTGAGGCGGGTGCGCATCTTCACCCGCGTGAAGCGGGACACCATGGAGCCCGCCTCGGCCGTGAGCACGTCTCCCCGCTGCAGCCCCACCTTGAGGACCGCGAATGAGGGTCCCCGCGCGATCTCGTGGTTCATCGGCGCGGGAACATAGAGCCCATGCCCTTCGAACACTCGAACAAACGCATCGCCGCGGAGGTCGCGCTGCTGCTGGGAGTCCCGGTCCTGCTGGTGGCGGGAGGCTGGGCGGCGTTCGGGGCGGTGGTCGATCTCGCCGTCCATTCCGTGCCCGCGGAGGCGGAGCGCGCGCTGGGGGACGGGATGGCCAAGGTGGTACGCGAGATGGGGAAGCCGTGCGACGCGCCGGAGGTGGAGGCGATGGCGCGGAAGCTGGCGGCGGAGGCCGGGATGGATGCGGAGCACCTGGAGGTGGAGGTGCTGGATGACGAGACGGTGAACGCGTTCGCGCTTCCGGGCGGGCACGTGTTCGTGCTCACCGGGTTGCTGAAGAAATCCCAGAGCCCGGACGAGGTGGCGGGGGTGTTGGCCCACGAATTGGGGCACGTGGTCCTGCGCCACCACCTGCGGTCGGCGCTGCGGTCGATGGGCGTGGGCGCGGTGGCGAGCGCGGTCTTCGGCGACGGCAGCGGGCTGGTGGCGATGCTGGCCGCCGGGTCCAGCCAGCTGGTGAGCCTCGCCTTCAGCCGGGAGCAGGAGGAAGAGGCGGACGCGTTCGCGGTGACGCTGGCGGAGAAGGCCGGGTTCGACCCGCTCGCGGTCGGAAAGCTCCTGGAGCGGATGGAGGCGCCGGGCGCGCCGCCGTCGCTGCTGCGGACCCACCCCAGCGGCCCGGATCGGCTCCGGAAGCTGGAGAAGCTGGCCGCGAAGCACCCGTGGACGCCGCGGCTGGACGTCACGCTGGAGGCGCTGCGGGGCGCCTGCGCCGGAAGCGGCGATCAGTAGCGGATGGCGGCGGTCGGGATGAGGCGCCGCATCTCCACGCGCGGGCGACCGGATCACCGCTGGGTGGCAGGGAGTGTCAGCTCGAAGCCCACCACGACCCTGGGGTCGACCCTCATCGCACCGAAGAACAGCTCGGGGGGCTTGAGGCCGTAGTCCTTCATGTCGAGGGCGTACTCGCCGGTGACGCGGATCTTCCCCACTGGAAGCTCGGTGGCGACGGCGTCGATGTGGATGGCCTTGGTGGCGCCGCCCATGGTGAGCGCGCCGTCGATCGCCAGCTTGGCCTTGCCGCCCTGGGCCGGGGTCAGCTGGTAGGACTTCAGCTCGAAGTGGATCTGCGGGTGGTCCTTGGCCTGGAGCGCGTTCCGCAGGTGCTCGTTCATGGTGTCGTTGGAGCAATCCAGCGCCGCCACGGCGATGTGGACGGAGCCGCCGGAGGCGGAGGTGACGTTGGCGAGGGTGAGGGGTTCGGCAGGGAGGTCCGCGATGCGCGCGTCCACCGCCCTGGCGGCGCACTTCCAGGGCTGGACGGTGCTGGTGCCGGAGACCCAGACCCTGGCCTGGGAGACCGACAGCGAGAGCAAGGCGACGGCGACGATTCCCGGAGTCATGGCTCTTTCCTCGCGAGCGTGGACGGCGGCGTGCGGAGCTCGAGCACCAGGGTGGGCCCCAGCGGGGAGGGGATCTCCAGGCGCACGGGGATCCGCGCGGCGTCGTCGGTGAAGGAGATGCGGAGGGCGCCCTCACCGCCGGTGGCGGCGAAGCGCTGCGGGTCGCGCACGCGCATCTCCACCAGGACGGTGCGGAAGGCGACGCCGCCGAGGACCACCTTCTCGCGCCGGAGGATGCGGATGCGCACCGGGTTGCGGGTGGAGTCGTAGTGGCGGTCGAGGCAGAGAGTGCCGTCCTCGGGGAGTGAGAGGGTGCGGAGGTAATAGATGAAGGAGAGCTCGTCGAGCGGGAGGGCGGGGCTGCCGAGCCACTCCCACCGCCGGGTGCCGCCGCCGATGGGGCTCTGCTCGCTCATCTCGTAGGCGAGGGAGGCGAAGCGGGTGGTGGAGAGCCAGGAGCGGGCGTGGTGGGCCACGGGCTGGCCGGCGATGGTGGCTTCGACGTCGAAGCGGAGGAGGACGGCGTCCTCGCCGTGGAGGCGGGAGGGCCCCTCCACCGCGAGGCGACCGAGGCCGCCGACGCGGAAGGGGCCGTAGGAGACGGCGTACTCCAGGTGCTCGCCGGGACCAAAGGGGCGCGAGTCCTCGGACTGGGCTTGGGCGGCCAGCGGGAGGAGCAACGCGAGGGCGGTGAGTGAGCGCATTCCAAAGGGAGACAGATCAACCCTCGTGCCAGCGGCCGCTCCCTCCGCGGAGGCCCCGGTAGGCGCACGAGTTGCGCGGCGCCGGGGGACCTCGCAGGACCTGCGCCGCGCGGATGGTAGGTTCTTGGGATTCCGAACGAAGCCCTCTCGAGGTCGGCATGACCGGCCGGCGCGTGTTCCTCCTCTCCCCCGCGAGCGCCGCGGGCGTACGCGCGAAGATGCTGCTGCGGGACGGGGCGTCCTTCGCGCTCGCCAACCAGGTGCGGGTCGCGGGTGCGCCGCTGGCGGACGTCTTCTCCTTCCTCAGCGGCCTCTACTTCCGCGGCAAGGTCGCCTACGTCCGCCGCTTCGCCGCCCCCCCGGAGGGCCTGGAGCCGGGGCTGGTCATCACCACCACCCGCGGCCTGGTCCCCATGAACGAGCTGGTGACCGCCTCCACCCTCCGCGCCTTCGAGCGCGTGGACATCAACCTGGGGGAGCCGCGCTACGCCCGGCCGCTGGCGCGGACCGCGCGCGACCTGGCCCGCTTCCTGGGCGAGGAGGACCAGGTGGTGCTGCTGGGGAGCATCGCCTCCGGGAAGTACGTGGAGCTGCTGCTCCCCATCTTCGGCGAGCGCCTCGTCTTCCCCGAGTGCTTCGTCGGGCGCGGCGACATGAGCCGCGGCGGCGTCATGCTCCGCGCCGCCGAGTCGGGCAAGGAGCTGGCGTACGTCTCCGTCTCCCGCGCCACGCGCACGGGCGCGCGGCCGCCGAAGCTCACCGAGGAATCGTTCCGGTAGCCTCGCCGGGAGTCAGCCGCCGGACGTCGGCGAGCCGCGAACGCGCGCGTCCAGGCCCTCCCGGAGATGCCGGAGCGTCAGCCGCCGAACGGCGATGAGCCGAGGCCGCTCGGGGAGCCGAACGAGCCCAGCCCATTGCGCGGCGCCGCCAGCCCCGGTGAAGGCGCCGGCTTCACTTCCGCCGCCGTCACCGCGGCGTGGTCCGGCCGGGTGACCCGGCGCGTGGACAGCCCCCGCGCGTCCGAGGTGGTCACCAGCGCGGTGGTGCCCTGCTCCAGCATCTGCATCTGCGTCTGAGTCGTCTGCCGATCCATGCTTCCGAATCCCCCCAAGCGCGCGAGATCTCCATCGCCTTGCTTGGCGGCAACGGCGTTTCGCAGAGTCCCGGCGCGAAGTCCAGGCGTGCCGTTCACCATCCACCGCATCGACCGCTGACGCACTGCACACCCGTCACGGCTGCACATTTGTTGCCCCACCCGCTGACCACCTGTACAGTTCGCCACCATGCGACGCGTCGAGGGGCCGCCAGCTGAAGCGGAGGGCGCGTTCCAGGCGCCCCGGATCATCCCGTGGGCGGCAGGACCGGGCGGGCTGGAGCACGTCCTCCACCGCTGGCGAAGCGACCGGCAGCTCTGGCCGCACTTCGCGCTGGACCACTCGGTGCCGGCGTCGGCGGGCGCCACGGCGGACTTCCCGGAGGACCTCGCCCCCGGCGTGCGGCGCGCGCTGGAGCGCCGGGGCATCCGCCAGCTCTACACGCACCAGGCGGAGGCGGCGGCGCTGGCGCGGGCGGGGCGCGACGTGGTGGTGGCCACCCCCACCGCCTCGGGGAAGTCGCTCTGCTACAACCTCCCCGTCCTCGACCGGCTCGCCCGAGAGCCCGGCGCGCGCGCGCTGTACCTCTTCCCCACCAAGGCGCTCTCGCGCGACCAGGAGGAGGCGCTCAAGGCGCTGCTGCAGGACGCGGAGCTGTCGCACGGGGCGATCACCTACGACGGCGACACGCCCCAGGACGCGCGGAGGGCCGCGCGCGACCGCGCCGGGCTGCTGCTCACCAACCCGGACATGCTGCACTCCGGGATCCTCCCCCACCACGCGAGCTGGGCGCGGCTCCTGGCCAACCTCCGCTACGTGGTCATCGACGAGCTGCACACGTACCGCGGCGTGTTCGGCTCGCACCTGGCGAACGTGCTGCGGCGGCTGGACCGCATCGCGCGGTTCCACGGGTCGGCGCCGGCGTTCGTGTTCGCCTCCGCCACCATCGGCAACCCGGCCGAGCACGCCGCGCGGATGTTGGGCCGCGAGGTGGCGGCGGTGCTGAAGAGCGGCGCCCCCGCCGGCGAGAAGCACGTGATGGTCTACAACCCGCCGGTGGTGAACGCCGAGCTGGGGGTCCGCGAGAGCTACGTGAAGCGGTCGGTGAAGCTGGCCGCGGACCTGGTGCGGGCGAACGTCACCACGCTGCTGTTCGGGCAGTCGCGGAACACGGTGGAGGTGATGCTCAAGTACCTCCGCGACGCGCTGGTGGAGCGCGGGGTGGATCCGTCCGTGGTGCAGGGGTACCGGGGCGGGTACCTGCCCGGCACCCGGCGCGACATCGAGGCGGCGCTGCGGGCGGGCCAGGTGCGCTGCGCGGTGGCGACCAACGCGCTGGAGCTGGGCATCGACATCGGGGCGCTGGACGCGGTGGTGTGCGCCGGGTACCCGGGGTCGATCGCCGCGCTCTGGCAGCGCTTCGGGCGCGCGGGGCGGCGAGGGCACCCGTCGCTGGCGCTGCTGGTGTGCTCGAGCGCGGCGCTGGACCAGTACTTCGCGGCGTCGCCGGAGCTGCTGGTGGGGTCGCCGGTGGAGCAGGCGCGGATCGACCCGGACAACGCGGAGATCCTCATCCAGCACTTGAAGTGCGCGGCGTTCGAGCTGCCGTTCGAGGAGGGGGAGTCGTTCCGCGAGCTGCAGCCGGAGCCCACCGCGGACGCGCTGCGGTACTTGAGCCAGCACGAGGTGGTGCACGCGGTGCCGGGCGCGAGCGGGCGCGCGGTCTTCCACTGGTCGACGGACGCGTACCCCGCGAACCACGTCTCGCTGCGGAGCGCGGGCTGGGACAACGTGGTGGTGATCGAGCTGGGCTCGGACCGGGTGCTGGCGGAGATGGACTTCCGGTCCGCGCACACCATGCTGCACGAGCAGGCCATCTACCAGCACGACGCCGAGCAGTACCAGGTGGAGCGGCTGGACCTGCCCAACCGGAAGGCGTTCGTGCGGAAGGTGGCGCCGGACTACTTCACCACCGCGATGACGAACGTGAAGGTGACCGTCATCGAGGAGGAGCGGCGGTCGGACGTGTTCGAGCGCGGGCTGGTGGCGGGGGGCGGAGAGGTGTCGGTGGTGGAGAAGGTGGTGGGGTTCAAGAAGATCAAGTTCCACACGCACGAGAACGTGGGGTACGGGGAGGTCGCGCTCCCGGAGCTGCAGCTCCACACCACGTCGCTGTGGCTCACGGTGCCGGAGGCGCTGGTGGCGCGGATGGGCGCGCCCCGGCCGGCGATCATCGACGCGCTCAACGGGGTGGCGAACGCGACGCACACCGTGGCGTGCGTGGGGTTGATGATCGACCCGAGGGACCTGGGGCGCGCGCTGGGCAGCGCGGGGGAAGGCGACCTGCCGGCGGGGACAGGAGGCACCCTCTTCAACCCGACCATCTTCCTCTACGACCACGTGCCTGGCGGGGTCGGGCTCGCGGGGCGCCTGTTCGAGCAGCGGGAGGAGTTGTTGAGGCGCGCGCGGCGGTTGGTGGAGAGCTGCGCGTGCGAGGACGGGTGCCCGTCGTGCGTCGGGCCGTCGCCGGGGGCGCGGAGGCCGGAGGATGGGCTGGGGCCGCGGCGGAGCTTCTGCCTGGAGGTGCTGGGGCACCTCGGCGTGCAGGCGCTGCAATAGCGACCCGAGAGGCTGCGGATGAGCTTCAAGAGCGCGCTCGGCCGGAAGCTCCAGAGACTCGGCGCGCCGCCAGGCTCCACGGTTGGATCGAGTGAACCGCAGGTTCCGCGTGACGGCGCCACTGGCGACACGCCCGACCCGGTCCAGGCTGTTCGCGGCGAAGCCGCGCTCGCGCCGGAACAGCCCGGGCCCCAGGCGTCTCATTCAAACGCGCTCCAGACAGGCCGCGGTCGCGCGGCGTTCAGTGCGCGGCTTGCAGGGCCGGAGCGCGCCCCCGCGGCCGGATCCCCCCGCGGTGACGGGGTTCACGGTGGTTTGCCTGCAGGGCCGGGCGTCCCCGCGTCCTTTCGCGGTGAAGCCACTCATGGGGACTTGCCTGCGGCGCTGGGCGTCCCGGAGCCGACCGCGCACGGCCTCCTGTACGTGACGCGGCGGCGCTTCGGTGCGGGGCATCGCCATGGGCAAGTACCGATCGAAACGGCGCTCGCCGCGTGCCCAGAGCACGTTGCTGCGCTGGCGCTGGATCCGTCATTGGCAAGCATCTCCTTCGACCGCGCGCTCTTGCTGGATACGGAGACGACGGGGCTGGCGGGAGGCGCGGGGACCCTCCCGTTCCTCCTGGGACTCGGGTGGTTCGAACCGGGCGGATCGGTCACGCTGGAGCAGCTCTTCCTCCGCCGGCCCGGCGAAGAGCGCCCGATGCTCGCGCGCCTCTCCGAGCGCCTGGCCTCGGCCTCGTGCGTGGTGAGCTTCAACGGCAAGAGCTACGACTGGCCGCTCCTGCGCACCCGCTTCGTGATGAACCGGATGCCGGTCCCCGCGCCGCCGCCGCACCTCGACCTCCTCCACTGCGCGCGCCGGGCCTTCAAGTACCGCTGTGAGAGCGCCCGCCTGACGGAGCTGGAAGAGGCCGTGGTCGGCCACGTCCGCCGCGGCGACGTCCCCGGCCACCTCATCCCGGAGCTGTACTTCGCGTACCTGCGCGGCCGCGGGCACGGACCGCTCCGGCGCGTGATGGACCACAACGCGCAGGACCTGCTGATGCTGGCGGCGCTGCTGGGGCACCTGGCGGAGCGCTTCGCCGCGCCCGACCCCACCGCCGATCCGCGCGATGCGCTCGGGTTGGCGGAGGTGGCCTTCCGCGCCCGAGACCACGCGCGGGCGGATGCGTTCGCGGCGCACGCGGCGACCTCACCCCGCCCGGACCTGACGAGCGCGGCGCTGGTCATCCGCGCGCGGGTCTGCTGGCGGGCGCGCGACATCCCGGGCGCCGTGACCTGGCTGGAGCAGGCGGTGAAGCTGGCGGTGGGGCCCTTCGCGGCGCGGCTGCACCTCGCGCTCGCCAAGCTCCACGAACACCGGATCCGCGATCTCGCCCGGGCGCAGTACCACGCCTCGCGCGCT
>Ga0134122_10000225_pt1 | contig 35151 bp, 27 predicted proteins | sample KB302_FD_96461 | JGI IMG/M metagenome (GOLD analysis project Ga0134122, IMG submission 96461) | Terrestrial soil microbial communities without Nitrogen fertilizer from Kellogg Biological Station, Michigan, USA - KB3-0-2 | ecosystem: Environmental > Terrestrial > Soil > Unclassified ... | reverse complement strand
TGGGGCGAAGGGATGAACCGCCAGGTCATCGACCAGTACCTCCTCACCAAGTTCCGCTCCAGCAAGGAGAACGACCTCACCAAGATCGGCAAGTTCGGCATCGGCTTCCTCAGCGTCTTCGCCCCCGCGCCGGACGCCGTCGTCGTCGAGACCGGCAAGGACGGCGAATCCTGGCGCCTCCTCTTCAAGCCGGACCTCACCTGGGAGCTGCTCGAGTCCCCCGAGCCGTACGAGGGCACCACCGTCACCCTCCACAAGTCCCTGGGCGCCTCCGGGTACCTGGACTTCGCCGCCCGCTCCGAGCGCTCCGTCCGCGCCTGGTGCCGCCACTCGGAGGCGGACGTGGCCTTCGCCGCCGGTGCGCCGGACGGTGGGCCGCCCCCGGAGCCCGCGCTGGTGCGCGAACCCCTCGCCGTCCAGTCCCCGTTCCAGGTCGAGTACCGCGAGGAGGGCACGCACATCGTGGCCGGGCCCTCTCCCGGGTCCCCGCCGAAGGTGGGCCTCTACAACCGCGGCCTCACCCTGATGGAGCTGGAGGAGGACCTCGTCCCCGGCGTCACCTTCAAGATCCTCTCCCGCTACCTGGAGCACACCCTCACCCGCGACAACGTCCGCCGCGACCGCCACTTCGAGCGCGCCATCGCCCTGGTGAAGCGCCTGTCCGAGACGGCGCTGCTGGAGCGGCTGCGCAAGGAGCTGAAGCTCGCCGCCGGGGACCCGGCGCGCGCCGACGAGCACCGCACCATGCTCTCCTACGCCGCGCCCCGGCTCCGGCCCGAGGAGCTGTGGTTCCGCTCCGTCCGCGGCGCCGCGGTCCAGGGAGACGCCGTGCTCCAGACCGCGGCCCGCGCCGGCGGGGTGCTCTGCGCGCTGGAGCCCAGCCCGCTCACCGAGGTCCTCGAGGCCGGCGGCGGCGCGGTGCTGCTCGGCGACCCGGACGACCCCGCGGTGCAGATCGCCGCCCGCGCCTGCGACCCGATTGGACGCGCCGTCCTCGCCTCGCATCGCTATGCCATGGCGCGCGCGGACACGCGGCCGGAGGCGCAGGCGCTGGCCAGGGCCGCGGGCGAGCTGCTCCGCGTGGCCGGCGCGAAGGTGGGGGCGGTGATGGTCGGCAAGGCCTTCGCCCCCGGCCCTGCCGACACGGCGCTCCGGCTGGAGGGCCCGGATGTGCCCACGCCCCTCGAGGCCACCCGCGGGTCCCCGTTCAAGGCGGGCCCCGCCGGCACGCTGTGCCTCAACACGGAGGAGCCGTCCGTGGCGGCGGCGGTGGCGGTGGCCGCCCGCGCGCCCGACCTGGCCGCGCTGCTGCTGGTCCGCCGGCTGGCGGTGGCGGCCGGCGCCCTGACCGAGAAGCTGGACCACAAGCTCACCGAGCGCGTCCTCTCCCGCGCCTTCCGGCCCCATGCCCCCGCCTGAGCCGCGAGACGACCTCGTCGACCAGCTCCGCGCGGGCGCCGCCCCCGTCGACGCCGGGCGCTTCCGGATCGACTCCAACCGCGCGCTGGAGAAGCTGCGCCAGTTCCGCCTGGCGGACCCGCACCACTACGTGCTGGAGCTGGTCCGCGCCGCCGTGGCCTCCCGCGCCCGCTGGGCGACCGTCCGCACTGACGCCGACGACTTCGAGCTGGCCTTCGACGGGGACCCGTTCCCGCCTTCCGCCTTGAAGGAGCTGCTGGCGCAGGCGCTCCTGGGTGGGGACGACCGCGACGCCCGGCGCGCGCGGCTGCTCTCGCTGGGCGTGGCGGGCGCGCTGGCGCTCCAGCCCCGCTGGGTGCGCGTCCAGAGCGGGGAGTGGCTGGTGGAGCTGGACGGGAACGCCGCCGCCACCGTCTCGCGCGCGCCGCCGCTGGAGGCGCCCAGGCGTACCTTCGTGCACGTCCGGGAGCGCCTCTCCTGGCGGGTGGCCCGCGACGCGCTCCTCGGCTCGCGCGAGGCGAGGGCCATCGAGGACTTCTGCCGCGAGCTGCCCATCCCGCTCACGCTCAACGGCAAGGCGCTGGGCCCGGGCCGCTCCTTCGACGAGCCGGTGCTGGCGCGCTCGCAGCAGGAGCGGGACGGGGTGCGGCTGTGGGCGGCGTTCCCGCGCCGCCGCCTGGCCCAGAGCGTCATCCGCTTCCACCTGCACGGCGTGCAGATCTGCGAGCGCCGCTGGGACGGCCCCCGGACGCCCATCCTCGCCACCGTCCACGACGACGGGCTGCAGCGCAACGCCTCCGGCTCCGACGTGGTGGAGACCGACCCCCGCTACCGCGGCGCGCTCCAGGGCCTGGAGGAGATGGTGGAGCCGCTGCTGGTCGCCGTGGCCCAGCGGCTGAAGAAGGAGGCGGACCGCGAGTCGCGCGAGCTGCTGCTGGAGGCGTCCGTGGGCGCCACCGGCAAGGTCCGCGGCATCATCGAGTCCGCGCCCATCCTCCCGGGCCCCGCCGGGGAGTGGTTCTCCGTCAATGACCTCCGCAAGGAGCACGCCGCCGGCCGCCCGCTCCGCTACGCCACCAGGCCGTACCCGGCCGACTCCTATACCCGCCCGACCCTCCTGCTGGAGGCGGACCGGCGGGTGCTGGAGCTGTTGCCGGGGCGCCCGCGCGTCGACGTGGCGGAGGAGGTGGCCGCGCGCGCCGCCGCGCTGGAGCACCGCCGGCGCTGGGAGGCGCAGGAGTCGGAGGAGCTCCGCCTCCCCGCCGGGCAGTACCTGGCGCGCGCGGTGGTGAAGGGCCGCGGCTTCAGCGGCGAGGCCGGCGTGCAGGACCGGCCCGGCCAGCGGGCCACCGTGCGCGTGCTGCTGGAGCGGCGGCTGCTCTTCGTGGAGAGCCCGGACTCCCTCCCGCCCGGGACGGTGGCGGTGGTCAACATCGCCACGCCGGCGCCGATGCTCTCGGACTGGGCCAGGCCGAACGCCGGCATCACCATCCAGCGCTTCCTCCCCGCCATCCAGGCCGCCCTCTCCCGGGGCGCGGCGGAGGCGGTGGCCGGGGAGCCGCCGGACCTCGGCCGCGGGCTGCGCGCGCTGGCGCGGTGGCTGGTGGCGGACGCGCTCCGCCGTTCGGAGGAGGAGGCGGAGCTGGAAGACCGCCTCCCCGAGGCCCTGTGGCGCGCCCCGGTGTTCGAGCTGGCGGAGGAGGAGGTGGGCTTCACCTCCCTGGAGGAGATGCGGTCCTGGCCCCGCGTCCGCTGGGTGGAGCAGCCGTGGCGCCACCCGCTGTTCAGCGGCGAGCCGGCGGTCACGCTGGCGCCGCGCGGCGAGGCCGACGCGCTGGAGCGGCTGTGGGGCGTGGACCGGGTCGAGGACGTCACCGCGCTGCTGCGCGCCGAGGCGGCCGTCCGGCGGCGCGTCGCCGCGGGCCCGGAGCCGATGGCGCTGCGCGGCCCCACCGTGGCGGCGCTGCGGATCGAGGACCCCGCCGCCCACGGGAAGATGGGCCTGCTGGAGGAGGGCGGCTCCGGGCTGGAGCTGCGGCTGTTCGTCCGCGGCATCCTGGTGGAGGAGGTCTCCCTCCCGGCGCACTACGGGCACGTGGCGGCCTCCATCGCCTCCGAGCAGCTGTCCCCCCGAGACGGCTGGTCCGGGGTGGTGCGCGACCAGGCCTTCGACCACGTGGTGGCGCTGGCGCGCGGCGGCGAGCGCGCGCTGATGGAGTCGCTCCTCCAGGCGTACGGCGATCGATCCCTGGACCGCTGGCCGCTGGCCGGCCGCAAGTACTTCCGCGCCTTCGCGCACCGGGAGCTGAGCGGGCTGGCCTGGCGGAAGGACCTGGACGCCGTCGCCCGGACGGCCGCGCTGGCGGAGGTGATCCCGACGTCCCAGGGGCTGCGCTCGCTGGACGCGCTGTCGGAGCTGACCAACCGCGAGCGCCAGCTGTGGATCCAGGAGCTCCCTCCGGACGACGTTCCGGAGGACATGCTGATCGTCTACGCGGACTCCGTCCTCGCCGCCGCGATCAAGCAGGTGGCGCGCGCGCCGGACGCGGACCCGACCCAGGAGCTCAAGCGCCGGCGGTCCCGCGCCGCCTTCCGCCGCCGGGCCTCGGCCGCGCCGAAGGTGGACGCGTCGCTCCAGCTGATCGCCCAGGTGGACACGCCCGACGGGATCCGCGGCGAGGTGGGGGCGCCCGCGCGCAGCCTGGGCACCCAGCTGGAGCTGTCGCTCGGCGGCCGGCTGCTGGAGTCGCGCTTCGTGGAGACGGTGCTGGGGATGGACGCGGCGCTGGACCTGCCGGAGGGCTCCATGGACCCGGTGGATCCGGTCCCGCCGCTGCTGGACCGGGCGGTGCACGGCGCGCTGGAGCAGGGTGAGCTGAGGCTCCTCCAGCTGGGCGCGGAGAAGTGGGACTGGCCGGAGACGCGCGCGCTGGTCTACCGGGGGCTGGGCGCCAACCTCGACGCCCGGCTCCCGCACCAGGAACGGGAGGCCCTGCTGGACAGGCCGCTGGTCCCCGCCGCCGGCGGCCAGTGGCTCCCCGTGCGCACCTTCGACGAGATCCGCCACGTGGGCTACGTGCGCCGCGACCCGGGGGAGGTCCCGTCCCGCGGGCCGGTGGTGGTGGTCGACTCGAACGCGCTGGAGGCGCTGCTGCCGCGCTGGACGGCCACCGACGTCACCGACCAGGTGGAGGCGGAGCTGAAGTCGCGCCGGCGCCGCGGATCGCTCCCCCGGCTGGAGCGCTTCACCTACGGCGGGCTGGCGCTGGAGCGGGTGCCGCTGGAGGGCGCCGGGGCCCGCGGGGAGATCGCCCTGGTCGCCACCCGCACCGGCACGCTGGAGCTGTTCCACCGCGGCCGGCCGCTCTGCCTGGTCCGCGACGAGCAGCTCCCGGAGTGCGCGGCGGCGGTGGTCAACGACGACCGGCTCACCCCCACCGCGGACGAGTCGGACGTGGTGGTGGACCGCGCCTACCACGCGCTGGTGCGGGAGCTGGTGGAGCACCTGGACCGCGCGGCCGGCGCCCTCGCCGCGCGATGGATCAAGGCTCCGGCCGCCGAGCAGGCCACGCTGCGGACCCTGTCGATCCAGCTGGCGATCTGGCAGGCGAAGCGGAAGGTGGCGCGGGCGCCGCTGCTGGAGCTGCCCCTGCTGGAGGCGAGCGACGGCGCGCCGATGACCTTCGCCGAGCTGCTGGCGCGGAAGGCCCGGCGCCGCCCGGTGCCCTGGTCGTCCGTCGCCGGGACGCTGCTCGACGCGTCGGAGCGGATCTGGCGCCCGCGCCCCGGGGAGCGGCCGCTGGTGGGTCCGCTCTCGCTCCCGCTGGAGGACTGGACCGCCCAGGTGCGCGACGCCGAGGACCGCCGCGCGCGCTCGCGCCGGGAGAGCTTCCAGGTGGGTCTGCCGTCCGACTTCCGCGAGCCCCTGCCCCCGCCCAGGCGCGGGGAGGTGGCGCTCCCGCCGGACGAGCCGAGCGGCCAGCTCCAGCTCACCATCTTCAAGGACGGGCTGTTCCTGGAGACGTCCAGCATCCCGCACGAGATCGGCGGGGTGGCGAAGGTGGACGACCCGGCGCTGGCGCCCGAGGACGAGTGGCGGAAGGCCCGCCGCGACGACGCGTTCAAGGCGATGCGCCAGGCGCTGGACCTGGCCGTCGAGCGCGCGGTGGTCAAGCGCCTGGCCTCGCGCGCGCCGGGGTGGCTGGCCTACGCGCGCGCCGCCATCGCCTGGCGGTCGGGGAGCGCCGGGCCGCTGGCGGAGGCGCTGCCGGGGCTGGAGCTGTTCACGGACGCGGCCGGCAAGCCGGCGCGCCTGGGCGAGGTGATGGCGGAGGTCTCCCGGCGCGGCGCGGTGGGGCTGGTGGACCCGGAGATGGCCGGCGCGGCCCCGAAGGACCGGCTGGTGCTGATCCAGGACGGTTTGAACCAGCGGCTGCTGGCGGACCTCCAGCTCCGGGCGGACGACCTCACCGCCGACCTGAAGGCCGCGCGCGACGTGGAGGCCACCCGCGCCGCCAAGCGGCTCCGGTCGTGGACGTTCCCGGGCGCGGCGCTGGTGCGGCACGCGGTGGATCGCCCCGGCGGCCTCCGGGGCGAGCTGGCGCTCCCGCTCGATCCGCGCGAGGGGCGGGGCGTGACGCTGGCGCGCGACGGGATCGCCGTCCAGGATGCGGCCCTGGGGCACCTGGCGGTGGCGGGCGTGCTGGAGCACCCGGCGCTGGCGGTGGACCCCACCTGGCGCACCGCGGAGCTCACCCCGGAGCAGCAGCGCGACCTGAAGGAGGAGGTGGACGCGCTCTACCGCAAGCTGGCCGGCGTCTCCCCCGCCTTCGAGCCCGCCCAGCGCGCCGCCGCCTCCATCCACGCGCTGCGCTACCTCCAGGAGCAGGGGATGACGGACGCCTCGCAGCTGGACCGGCTCCCGGAGACGGCCCAGAGGGTGGCGGACGCGCCGGTGCTGAGGTCGGCGGAAGGGCGCTGGGTGGGCGTGCGCACCGCGGCCGGCCAGGCCATGCGGCGCAACCGCCTCTCGGTGCTGGGCGCGCAGGTGAAGGGCGCCGGCGTGCTGGCGCTGGAGGCCCAGGACCTGGGCGCGGAGTGGGTGCCGCTTCTGGGCGAGGTGCTGGGATGGAAGCGGGTGCAGGTGATCCACGACCTGGAGGGCTGGCAGGAGGCGCAGGCGCGGGCGGAGCCGGAGGACGACGGCCCGCTGGCGCGCGGCCTGGACCGGCTCCGGCGCGAGGCGGCGCTGCTGCACGGGGACGCGCTGGGGCGGCTCACCACCAAGGAGCTGGAGCACCTCCGGTTGCACCGGCGAGGCGGAAAGGGCGCGCCCATCCGCTATTCGGAGCTGCTCCGCGAGGCCACGCTGGACCCGGAGCACCCGCTGATCCGCGAGGCGCTGGAGCGGGCGGAGGACCGGCCGGAGGCGGTCTACGTGCTGCTCGCGGCCGCCTACGGCGCGGTGAACCGGGCGCTGGAGCGGGTGACGGACGAGGACGAGGCGCGGATGCTGGGCGCGCTGGTCCGCCACCTCGCCGCCAACCCGGAGCTGCTGGACCCGAAGGACTCAGCGCGCGACCAGGAGTAGCCACCCCAGGGAGAGCAGCGCGCACAGCGGCGAGTGGAGCGCGGTGTCCCAGCGGGCGAAGGTCGTGCCCCGGACCTTCTTGAAGAAGCCCACCAGCCGGAAGTCGCCCACCGCGCGGGCCCCGAAGGCGGCGGCCCCGGCGGCGCCCAGCACGCGCAGCCAGGCGTCCGGCACCAGCTGCGGCTGCAGCCAGCCGCCCAGGCCCAGCGAGACCATCCCGCCCAGCGCCAGGATGGCGGCCACTCCGAATGTCAGCGGCGCGCCGGGGATGAAGGCCGCCGCGGCCCCGGGCGCGCGCTGCGGCAGCGCCGCGGACAGCCCGCGCCTCCCGCCCAGCGCCCAGTAGACGTGGAGGGCGGCGAGGAGGAACAGCACCGCGGCCTCGAGCGTGGCGAGGCCGCGAAGCGCGCCTGCGCCCACCAACAGCGTGGTGTCCAGAACCGGGGCCGCGGCCTCGAGCGTGGCGAGGCCGCCGGGCATGGCTCAGGCCACCGAGATCTCGTCCTCGTCCGAGCCGCCGCCCACGCCGCCCACCTCGGCCTGCGGCTCCTCGAGGAGCTGCATGGCGATGGAGAGCGCCTTCTTCGTCTTGTCGCGCATCTTCTCGTCGCCCTTGATGCGCGCGTAGAGCTTGGTGGCGCGCTCCTCGTTGCGCGTCGCCGCCTCCTCCAGCTCGGCGATCCGCTTCTGGAGCTGGGCGGCCTCCTCCTCGAACTGCGCCTTCTGCGAGGCCACCATCGCCCGCGCCGCCTCCACGTCGCCCTGCAGCTGGGCGTTCTGGTTGCGCAGGTCGTCCGACTCCGAGCGGGCGGCGTCCCCGGCCTGCCGGTTCTCCTCCAGCTCGGTGCGGACGTGGGCGGTCTCCTCCCGCGCCTGGGACGCCTCGTCTCGCGCGGCCTGGAGGTCCGCCTCCAGCTGGGCGCGGACCTGCTCCGACTGCGCGGTGGCGGCGTCCATGTCCTGCTGCAGGGCGCCCAGCTTGGCGTTGGCGGAGCGCGCCTCGTCCTTGGCGGTCTTCAGCTCGGCGTCCACGCGGCGCTTGTCCGCGGCCAGCTGGTCCGCCTTGGTGGTGAGCGTCTTGATCTGCGCGTCCTTGCGCGCCCCCTCGCCGGAGCCCTCGGAGAGCTGCTGCTCCAGGGCCATCTCCCGGTCGCGGATCTCGACGATCTCCTTGTCCTTCTCGTTCAGCTCGCTCTTGAGCCGGAGGATCTCCCTGTCCTTGCGGTTGGAGGTCTCCTTGAGGGCGAAGACCTCCTTGTCGTTCTTGCTCCCGGAGGAGCGGGCGGCCTCCGCCTCGGCGGTCTTCGCTTCCAGCTCCGACTGCAGCTGGATGGCGCGGGAGTCGGCGTCGGAGGCGCGGGTGTTCGCCTCGTCCAGCGCGCTCTCCAGCTCGGACACCTTGGCGCGCAGGGTGCGCAGCTCGGCGGCCTCGGAGGCGGTGGGGGAGGCGGGGCCGGGCGCGGTGGGCGTCCGGCTCATCCCCAGCGGCGCGCCGGCGGGGCGGAGCGGGGCGGGGGCCGCCTTCTGCGAGAGCGGCGGAGGCGGGGCCGGGGTCAGCTTGACCGGCTCGGGCGCCGGCTCCGGGGGGCTGGCGGCGGCGACGGGCTCGTCCCACTCGGGGGCGATGGCCTTGCCGGCGTCGCCGTTGCCGCCCATCTCATCCAGGGAGGAGAACGCGACGTCGGCGGTGGCGTCGTCCCCGGCCAGCATCGGCTCTTCGGCGGGGGGCGGTTCGTCCTCGTGGACCTCTTCCAGGTGGACCGGCTCTTCGTCCTCCACCGCGGCCAGCGCCTCGTCCTCGCCGCCCATCGAGCCCGCACCCGAGTCCGCGTCCGCGGCGATCTCCGCCTCGGGGGGCGGCTCGTGGATGTCGTCGAAGGCGGCGTCCAGCGCGTCCAGCTCCGGGTCGCCGGCCACGGTCTCCTCGGCCACCTGGAGGGGGGCGCCGCCGACGTTGGTGGGCTCCTCGTCCACCAATTCGCCCAGGCCCAGGGAGTCGTCCTCCACCACCGCGGCCTCGGCGGGCTCGGGGAAGCCGATCAGCCCCCCCACGCGCTCCACCATGCCGTCCATGTCCACCGGCTTGGCGATGTAGTCGTCCGCCCGTGTCTTCAGCTTCTTGTGCTGGGCGAAGCCGTCCGGGTTGCCGACGATGACCACCGGGGTGGCCTTCAGATCGTCGTCCTTCTTCAGCTTTCCGCAGATCAGGTAGCCGTTCTGGCCCGCGGAGAGGTCCACCGCCAGCAGGACCAGCTCCGGGCGCTCGCCGCGCACCTTCTCCACCGCGCCCTTGCCGTCGGAGGTCTCCTCGACGGTGAAGCCGCGCGCCTCCAGCGCCGAGCGCATGGCGTTCGACACCCCGCCGTCGCTCTCGACGATCAGAATTCGTTTTGACATGGAAATCTCGGGCCGAGGCTATCGGTGCCTCTGGGGACCGTCAACGCAATGACCAGTGGTGTTGCGGTTACGGACCCTGCCGGAGCGAGGCCGGCTGGACGTTCAGCTCAGGGGGGGAGGCGGCGGTGGCGGGGCGGCGGGGCGTCGCTCGGGCGCCGGAGGTGACCATCCGGCGGATGTCGTCCTCCTGCAGGTCCGACACCAGCTGGTAGACGATCTCGCCCTCGCGCCAGATGGCCACGTTGTAGCCGCGGTGCTGCTCCAGCTCGATGGAGGGGTAGGCGGGCGCGTCCACGCTCCGCTCCGCGTCCCCGAACACGAACAGCCCCACCCGCCGCGGGGACGGGCTGAGGGCGCCGGCGCCGTCGTAGCGGATGTAGGCGGCCTGCCGTTCCCGGACGTTGGACAGGCGCGCGCCCGCCAGGTGGAAGTCGGCCAGCTGCGGCACCGCCACCCGGTGGTCCAGCTTCCCGCCGAACCACGCCTCCACGTGGGCCGGCTCCGCGTCCTTGATCTCCAGCGGCAGCCCCTTGGCGTGGTGGGCGGCCGCGTCGTCCTGGTACGAGTTGCGCGACGGCGAGCGCCAGTGGGCGTACGACCCGCCGGCCGCGATGGCCACCGCGGCCACCGCCCCCACGCGCCACAGCCGCTGCTGGGTCCGGCGCTGGCGCTCCTGGCGGAACCCGGCCATCAGCCGGCGCTTGAGGCCGGAGGAAGCCTTGGGGCCGGACGGGCGCCTGGGCGAAGCCTTGGCCCGGACGATGTCCCGGAACTTGGATTCGAGGTTCACCTTGCGCGCGCACTCGGCGCAGCTGGCCAGGTGGTCCTCGATCTCCACTCGCTCCTCGGGGCCGTACTCGCCGTCGAGGAGGGGGTACAGCACGTGAGGAAGATCGCGACAGTCCATGCGGCTTGGGGCGGCTTTCCTCGGCTTGACTTGGGGAAACGCGCCGACAACCGCAATCTACGCCGTTTTCTTCCTGCGCCTGTACTCCTCCAGCACCGAAACCTGGCCGTCCCCGGCTTCCGCGGGCTTGGACAGCACCCCCTGGCCCTCGGCGTACTCGCGCAGGGTCTTCTGCAACAGCTTGCGACCCCTGAACAGGCGGCTCATCACCGTCCCCACGGGGCACTCCAGGATCTCCGCGATCTCCTTGTACGAGAACTCCTGGAGGTCGGCGAGGATGACCACCAGCCGGAAGTCGATGGGCAGCGCGTCGATGGCGCGGAGCACGTCGTCGGAGAGCAGCCGGTCGAAGAAGTACTGCTCCGGGTTGGCGGCGAAGTCGGTGGCGTCCCGCGAGACGAACTGGTCGTGCACCGACTCCCGCTCCACGCCCTCCACCACGCTCCGCTCCTTCACCTTCCGGCGGTAGCGGTTGATGAAGGTGTTGGTGAGGATCTTGAAAAGCCAGGCCTTGATGTTGGTGCCGCGCTCGAACTTGTCGAAGAAGCGGTAGGCCCGCATGCAGGTGTCCTGCACGAGGTCCTCGGCGTCGCGCTCGTTCTTGGTCAGCCGCAGGGCCGCCGAGTACAGCGGGTCCAGGTGGGAAAGCGCGAGCTCCTCGAACTCGGACTTGGTGCGGTTGTTCTGGCGAAAATCGAGCATGGCGTAACAGTCCGACGGCGCCTGGTGGATTTCTGTTCCGTGCCGTTCAATCTAGCCACGGAAACGGTTTTCACCATCGCCCCCCTGCCGGCCCTTCAACCGGCGGAGTCACAGTGCAAACGCCCGTGACCCCGGACTATTTCCGCCTGCTCGCTCGGAGAGAGAGTAAGCCTGAAACCTACTTCTTGCCGCCGATCGCGTCGGACAGCGGGACGTAGGGGTACCCCAGGTCGCGCGCGACGGCCTCGTAGGTGACGTGCCCACCGTAGGTGTTGAGGCCCTTGGCGAGCGCGCGGTCCTGCTTGAGGGCCTCCACCAGGCCGAGGTCGGCGATCTTCCGGGCGTAGGGGCGGGTGGTGTTGGTGAGCGCGAAGGTGGAGGTCTGGGGGACGGCGCCGGGCATGTTGGCCACGCAGTAGTGGATGACGCCGTGGACCTCGTAGGTCGGGTGGTCGTGCGTGGTGGGGCGGCAGGTCTCGATGCAGCCGCCCTGGTCCACCGCCACGTCCACCACCACCGACCCCTTGCTCATCTCGGAGATCATCCCCTCCGAGACCAGCTTGGGGGCCTTGCCACCGGGGATGAGCACGCCGCCCACCACCAGGTCCGCCTCGCGCACGGTGCGGGCGATGTTCTCCTGGTCGGAGTTGAGGGTGGAGACGCGGCCGAGGAACACGTCGTCCAGGTAGGCGAGCTGGTTGAGGTTCACGTCGAGGATGGTCACCTCGGCGCCCAGGCCCACCGCCATCTTGGCCGCGTTGGTGCCCACCACGCCGCCGCCGATGATGACCACGCGCGCGCGCCGCACGCCGGGGACGCCGCCCAGCAGGATGCCCTTGCCGCCGCGCTCCTTCTCCAGGCACGCCGCGCCGACCTGGATGGACATCTTGCCGGCCACCTCGCTCATCGGCCGGAGGAGCGGGAGGGAGCCGTCGTCCAGCTGGATGGTCTCGTAGGCGACCGAGGAGACGCGCTTCTTGACGAGGATCTTGGCCAGCTCCGGGACGGCGGCCAGGTGGAAGTAGGTGTAGATGATCTGCCCGTCCTGGATGCGGTCGTACTCCTGCTCCAGCGGCTCCTTCACCTTCACGACCATCTCGGCGCTCTTCCAGACCTCGTCCGGGGAGGCGACGAGGGTGGCGCCCACCCGCTGGTACTCGGTGTCCGGGACGCCGCTGCCCTCGCCGGCCCCCTTCTCCACCAGCACCTTGTGGCCCGCGCGCGAGAGCGCCCCCACGCCCGCCGGCACCATGCCGACGCGGTACTCACGGGTCTTGATCTCCCTGGGAATGCCGATGATCACGGGGCCGCCTCCGGATGAAGTGGGGGCCGCGTTTAGCACCCGGGAAGGCTCAGCGTCGAGGAGCGGCGGGGGCGGGGAAGGGGAAGCGGAGCACCTTGATGGGATAGGAGAAGCAGTTGGGCGCGGCGTCGCCGATCCGCTGGAGCGTGGCCGGCGCCCAGCAGGTGTGGAGCATGACGTCGTTCTCGTCCAGCACGCCCTTGGGCTCGCGGTCCTCGTAGAGCGCGGCCACGTGGCGGCTGCCGGGGAAGTAGATCACGTCGCCCACGTGGACCTGCTTCGGCCCGTCGCCGATGGGGAGCGGCGCGGCGGCGGAGGTCATCACGCCCACCAGCGGGGCGATCTTCTCCAGGTCGTAGGTGGAGGTGTAGCCGACCTTGAGGCCCATCCGGCGCGCGCCGTAGACGCAGAGGTCCGCGCAGTCCGCGCCCACCAGCTCGTCCGTCTGGTGGCGCTTGCCCTCGTTGGAGCTGCCGAAGATGTAGGGGGTGTTGAACAGCTCGGTGAGGTAGCCCAGGTACGTGTCGTCGCGGCGGAAGGCGACGCGGAGGGCTTCGTGCGGAGGGCCGAAGGCGGCGGGCCGGGGCGCGCCCGGCGTCTCCACGGCGCGCCCGTCCGGCAGCGTGGCGCGGACCTGGTAGGCGAGGGCGCCGGTGCCGGGGACGCGGGTGAGGGCGGTGAAGCGCTGGGTCTCCGGGGACGCCTCGCAGGTGCGGGCGCCCCTGCAGCGGGTGATGGGCACCGCCTGGTACGAGATGGGTTCGAAGTGGAACTGGGGAGAGGTGTTGTCCACGGCGGCCTGGGTGGGCTCCAGCTGGAACCACTCGAAGGTCGCGCCGGGGACGTCCGGGGTGAGGTCGGCGCGCAGCACCACGCGCTGGCCGGCGCGGGCGTAGGCCCACGCGGCGGAGGCCGGGCCGCCGTCCACGGAGGCGGTGAGGTGCAGGGTCGGAAGGGTGGCGGCGAGCAGGAGTGCGAGCGCGGTGGTCACGGACGCTCTGACGCGAGCAACGGCCTTCCGGTTCCGCTACAAGCGGTGTGCCGATGCGCGCCCCGAAGCTGCTCTTCGCCGATCCGTCCGGGAAGGTGATGGAGCACCCCACGTTCCTGCCCGTGCTGCGGTCCGGCGAGGAGCTCATCCCCCCGCGCGACCGGCCCATCCCGCTGCCGCCGCGCGCCACGCTGGCGCACCTGCCGGGGCGACTGCCGGTGGGGCTGGATCCGAAGACCGGGCGCTACGAGTTGCTGCGCGAGGTGACGGTGGGTGGGAAGACCTTCGTCCCGCACGCGGTGGGGGCGCTGCTGCCGCCCGGGTACACGCGGACCTACTTGCCGGGCGAGGTGAAGGGGAAGGGGCCGGTGCTGCCGCAGTGGGCGTACACGGCGGCGGGGTGGGGCGAGCGCGGCCCGGTGGCGTGGGCCGTCCACACGGATCGGCGGACGCACTGGAGCCCCGAGCGGTATTCGACGCCGGAGCTGCCGGCGCTGGTGTCGGCGCAGCTGGCGCGCTTTCCGGGCAACCGCGTGCTGGGGCAGCTGCGGACCTGCGCGCTGGTGTACCGGTGCTTCACCAGCCAGAACGTCTTCTACCAGCGGGACGAGGGCGCCATCCCGGCGTCGGTGATGTGCAACGCCCGGTGCGTGGGGTGCATCTCGGAGCAGCCGCCGGACGGGCCGCCCGCCTCTCATGAGCGGATCGAGGACGGGCCGCCGGCGGAGGAGATGGCGGCGATGGGCGCGCACCACCTGGAGGTGGCGGAGGGGAGGGCGATGGTGAGCTTCGGGCAGGGGTGCGAGGGGGAGCCGTTGACCAGGTACCGCGCCATCGCGTCGGCGATCCGGTTGATGCGGGGGAGGACGGCGCGCGGGTCGATCAACATCAACACCAACGGGTCGCTGCCGCACGCGCTGGAGGCGCTGTTCGACGCGGGGCTGGACGCGGTGCGGGTGTCGCTCAACTCGGCGGTGAAGGACCTCTACGAGGCGTACTACCTGCCGGTGAAGTACGGCTGGGAGGAGGTGGAGGCGTCCATCGCGCTGGCGCGGCGGCGCGGCGCGTTCGTGGCGCTCAACCTCTTGACCTTCCCCGGGGTGACGGATCGCGCGGGGGAGGTGGAGGCGCTGGAGGCGCTCGTCCGCCGGCACCGGGTGGACCAGGTGCAGACGCGGTCGTTGTGCATCGACCCGCTGCAGTACCTGGAGGTCGCGCACGGGCGCGGCGCGGGCGGGCGGGCCATCGGCGTGCGGGCGCTGCTCTCGAGGCTGCGCAAGGCGGGGGCGATGATCGGCAACTTCGCGAGGGCGATGGAAGAGCGTTCCAGCCCGGACTGGTGAACCACCCGCGCCGCGGGGGAGTCCGTATGGACGGGAGAGGCGCCCGCCGCTCCAGGGTGCGGCGCTGTGATCCGCGGGAACATTCCACTGCCCGGCAGCGGACGGCGCTCGCCAACCGGGCCCCTCTTCTGCGAACCTCCGCCCCGGAGGGGGATCCCACGATGAAGAGACTTCACGTTGCGTTGTTGGTGGCGGTGTTCGCCGCGGGATGCGGCTTGCTGGACGGCCTGGTGGGCGCGATCAACACCGCGGCCCAGCGGACGGACCTCGTGCTCGACGAGGCCATCGGCAAGCTGACCAACGCGCAGGCGGACTGGCAGAACATCCTCAAGGACACGGTGGGCAAGCTGACGGAGGACGCCCAGTCCACCGTGCGCAACGAGGTGAACAACCTGCTCCAGCGCGGCATCGCCTCCACCAGCGGCGAGCTCCGCTGCGACGCGGACTTCCTCGTCAACCGGATGCGCAACGGGCTGATCCGGATCAAGCAGGAGTTCCTCCACCAGCCCGTGGACCCGCTGGAGCCGCAGCTGTGCAACGTGGTGCCCCTGGCGATCGACCGGTCGCTGGTGCCCGCCCGGCTGAACGTCCTGGAGATCTACGGCTACGACTTCGACACCACGCCGATCACCGTGCTGCACCAGACCACCGGCGGGACCAAGGACGTGAGCAACATCCTCAACAAGCCGACGCACTACCACATGACGCTCACCCTGGGCGGGACCACCGGCGTGCAGCTGGACGCGACCAGCCAGCGCCTGGTCCTCAAGTGGAGCGGCCGGGAGATCTCCACCATCGCCGTCATCCAGCCGGTGACGCCGGTCTGCAAGACGCAGATCGTCCAGAAGCAGCCCAACGGCTTCACCTTCATCCCGCCGCACACCGGAGGCGACTCCGAGTACAACGGGCACGGCCCCACCACCTACGCGTACGTCCAGCTGGTCAACCACGGCAGCTCGGTCGAATCGAAGACGTACATGCGGGCGCGGGAGACCCAGAGCGACTGGACCACCGCCGAGGGCACGCGGTCCGACACGGTCTTCATCCCGGACCCGGGCTGGAAGGTGACCCAGATCCTGGTCGGGACGCAGACCGGCTGCCCCACCTTCTCCTCATGCATGACGTACACGGACACCAACCACGACCCGGACATCTTCTCGGTGGGGAACGGCCCCGCGTCGCGCTTCGAGTTCCTGGGCGACACGGACGGTGACGAGGCCGGCACCAAGACCAAGATCACGGTGACCTACAACGTCCTCAAGTTCGAGGTGACCGAGACCACCAACTGCGTCCCCAAGACCGCCCTCCAGCAGCTGATCGACAAGAACCTGATCAGCCCGGAGCTCAAGCTGAACTTCCAGAAGCTCACGCCGCAGTAGGCGAGCGCTCGGGACATCGCGATGGACTGGACGGGGCCGGCCGCGCCGCCGTATGAGTGCGCCCCATGGCCGAGCCCCGCTTCCCGTTCCTGCCGACCTGCTGCCAGCCCATCGCCGAGCTGCTGGAGCGCGAGAACCGCACCGGCGCCCGCAACTGCCCCAAGGGCCACCTGGTGAGCCTGGACTACGTCCGCATGCTGGAGGCGGACGCGAAGAAGAAGGCCGTTGAGGCCGCCGCCGCCGAAGCCGCGCTCAGCGCGCCCAAGGCGTAACCGGACCAGACGCGGGCGCTACGGGCAGGGCGCGCCGAAGCTGGGCGTGGGGCTCTGCACGCCCGCGGTCACCGCGCACGAGGCGTGTCCGTTCACCCGGATCTTCCCGGCGGCGCCACCGCCGCCTCCGGCCCCGCACGCCTGGGTGGCATAGGTGATGTTGGCCGCGGCGGTGGGGGCGGTGTTGTTGAACCCGCCGGCGGTGCCGTCCCCACCGCAGTTACCGGAGACGCCGGCGGTCCCGCCGCCGCTGGCGGTGGTCGGCCCGTTGCCTCCATTGACGCCCGCGGCCCCATTGGTATCCATGTGGCCGCCCTCGCCCCCGCCGCCGCCGGAAGCGGTGAGCTTGGCGCCGCTGGGGATGTTGGTGTCGTCGCCCTCGAGCAGCACCGCGCCCCCGCTGCCGCCGCCGCCCCCGCCGTTCCCACCCTCTCCGCCCACCTGGTCCTGGAGGCCGCCCTGGCCCCCGGCGCCGCTCGCCGTGACCGTCCCGTTGACCGTGAGCGTCCCCGCCGCGGAGATCTGCACCGCCCCGCCGCCGAGGCCGCCGGCGCTCCCGTCGGAGTTGGCGTCGTTCGCCCGGCCGCCGTTCCCGCCCGAGCACCCGCCGCGCAGCGGGATGATGGTCGCGTTCCCGTTCGACGCCCCGCCGTTGCCGCCATTGGCGCCGCCGGTCCCGGTCAGGTCGCCGCCGTTGCCGCCCGCGGTGGTGTAGCTGCCGCCGCCGCCGCCCGCGCCGACGGTGTTGCTCCCCACGCCGCCGTTCTGCGCGCCGCACGACGCGGCCCCCGCCGCGCCCGCCCCGGCGTCTTCGCCGAGCGCCGACCGCGCGGAGACGGTGCCGGTGCTGGTGATGTTCACGTCGCCCCAGACCGCCAGGATGACCGGCCGGGTGCCGAACACCTGCAGCGACCCGCTCACCGTCAGCCCGGTCATCCCCAGCACTGTGGCGAGCGTGGTGCCGTCGTTCTGGGTGATGGGGGTGACGGACGGGAGTGGCTCGCCGTTGCACCAGCTCATCCCACCGTCGGTGGAGTTGAACCAGGCGTTGCAGCTCAGGTTGATGGATCCGGGGAGTCCGCCGTCCGGCAGCACCAGCGTGGGGGCGATCTGGCTGGGCTTGAAGTTGCTGGGCACGTACGGGAAGCCCAGGCACACCGCGGACGCGTTGCACACGCCGGTGCCGCCGTCGCACAGCTGACCGGTCTTCGCCGGCCCGATCGAGCAACCGCCGTCGCCCAGGCAGCTCCCAGGGAAGCTGCACTGCGTGCCGGAGCCGGAGCAGCTGTACGTCGTCCCGGCGCACCCCGCGTCCGCGCTGCACCGGTCATTGAAGGTGCAGAGGTTGCCGTCGTCGCACCCGCCGTCGGCGCGCACCGGATAGATGCAGCCGGCGTCCAGGTCGCAGCTCCCGTTGGTGCTGTAGCAGGCGCCGGGCGGCGTGTTGCAGACGATGGGGTCGCCGCCGCAGCCGGCGTCGAGCAGGCAGTGGTCCGGGTTGGTGCACTGGTTGCCGTCGTCGCAGCCGATGCCGGCGTCCGGCGCGTAGGAGCACACCCCGGTCGGAGCGCTGCACGTCCCCGGCGCCCCGAGGCAGAAGGCCGGCGGCATGTCGCACGCCTTGAACGTCGCGCTCGCGCACCCGCCGTCCGCCAGGCACTTCGTCCCCACCATGCAGAGGTTGGCCGAGGAGGTGCACGCCACGTCGAAGCAGTCCGGGTCCGCGCAGTCCGCCTTCCCGTCGCCGTCGTCGTCCACGCCGTTGGTGCAGTCGATCTCGCCGCCGGCGGCGACGCAGGCCTGGTCGGACCGGCAGACCCCGCCGGGGCAGGGGGCGCCGGCGTCCGCGCCGATGCACGCGGATCCGTTCAGCGCCAGCGGCACGTGCTGCGGCTGCCCGCGGATGAAGCGCACCGAGTTGGGGATGCTCTCCTCGTTCAGGCGGGTGCAGCCCGGGTCGTCGAACCCGCGCGCCACCAGGTCGACGCTCTCCGGGAGGTTGCCCTGGAGGACGGCCACCTGGAAGGCGTCCTTCCCCGGTGGCCGGGCAATGGGGTCGCTGGGCTTTTCCGGCTTCCCTGCAGGGAGAACGACCACCTGGACGCACTGGGTGGTCGTGGCGCGGGGAGCGACGGTCAGGTCGACCAGGAGGGTCGGATCTCCGCACACGCAGCCGCCCGCGGCGGCGAGGGCTGCGCACACGAAAGGCCACATCCGGGAAGCGGGAAGAGGGGAGGGCAAGGCGGTAACCCGAAGTTTAGCCGAGCCGGCGGGAGAGCGCCTACTCCGGCGCCAGCTGTTGGCTGAGCACCTTGGCCAACACCTGGTTCTTGGCCACGTACCCGTCCGCGCCCGCCTCGCGGCAGATGCGCTGCAGCTCCTTCTCCTCCATCGCGGAGCAGAGCAGCACCTTGATGCCCTTGAAGAGGTTGTTGGACTTGATGAACCGGCAGAACTGCTCGCCGTTCACGTTGGGCATCTTCACGTCCAGCAGGACCAGGTCCGGGCGGGTCTGCTTCTTGAGGATGATCTTGGTGGCCTTCTCCGCGTTCTCCGCGGTGAGGACCTCGAAGCCCTTGTCGCGCAGCTCCGCCTCCAGGAGCATCACCGTGGTCGCGCTGTCGTCGACGATCAGGATCCGCTTCTTCCGCCCCGCCTGGTTGGCGTCCGTGGCCGCGTCTCGCGCGCGCAGCTGGGTGGCCACGGCCTGGAGCACCCCGTCGATGCCGGTGGACTTGGAGATGGCCCCGTCCGCGCCGGAGGACGCCACCTTGCGCTGCAGCTCCGCCTCGTCGATGTCCGAGTAGAGGAGCAGGCGGGAGGTGATCCCCCGTTCGCTCTTGAGGAACTCCACCACGTCGTCCCCGAACATCTCCGGCATCTTCACGTCCACCAGGATGAGGTCGAACGGACCCGTGGAGAGCTGGCGGTCCAGCGAGGCCAGGTCCGTGGCCCCGGCCGCCTCGTAGCCGGCCGACCTGAGCGCTGACACGGTCAGCTCCACGAGGACCTGGCTGTCGTCGATGACGAGGACTCGGGCAAGCACGCGCGGACGATTCTAAGCGCGAGCAGCCCGCTTCGCCCCACGGACTTTGCGTATCCTTGACCGGTCCTCCGGACCGTTCGGATACTCCCCTTCTTGGAACCAACTCCTCTCCAGCGCGCGCTCCAGGGCGCGCCCGAGCGCGCGCCGCCCGCCAGGGGCCGGCCGGAGCAGGAGTTCTTCTTCTTCCGGCTGGGGGAGCTGCGCCTGGGCGTGCCGTCGGGGAACGTGCGCGAGGTGATCCGCGCCGGGCCGCTGACGCCGGTGCCGCGCGCGCCCCCCTTCATCCTCGGCGTGTGCGGCCACCGCGGCGAGGTGCTCCCGGTGCTGGACCTGCTGCGCTTCCTGGGCAAGGGCGAGTCGCGGATCCACTCGCGCACCCGGCTGTTCGTGGGCATCGCCGGCACCTTCATCACCGGGGTGGTGACCGACGCGGTGGTGGGGCTGCAGCGGGTGCCGGTGCACGAGATCCTCCCGCCGCCGGTGAGCGGGGACCTCTCCAGCGAGCACTTCCTGGGCGTGGTCACCCCCGGCCAGGGCCGGGAGGTCATCTCCCTGCTCCACTTCGCCAAGGTCCTGCAGACCGCGCGCGCGCGGGCGGTGGCGCGATGAGCGGGGCCGCCGGGACCAGCGAGGGCGAGGGCAACGGCGCCGAGGCCGAGGTGGAGGTGCTCCTCTTCCTCGTGGGGCCGGACCAGCTGGGCGCGGACGCGTCCCAGGTGCTGCGGATCGAGCGGCCCCATCAGCCCGGCCCGCGGCGCTCCGCGCTGGGGAGCGCCTCGCCGAAGCGGTCGCTCGTCTTCACCTGCGACGAGGGCGGCGCGGAGGGCGCGCTGGACGTGGACCTGGTGCTGGGGGTCCGCACGGTCCCCACCCGCGACCTCCGCCGGGTGCCTCCCGCCGCGCGCACCGCGCCCCACGCCATCGGCTTCTGGCTGGACGGCGACCGGCCCGTGCTGCTCATCGATCTCCCGCGGACGCTGGCCGCGCCCGCGCCCGACATCCCCGACTCACAGAGGAAGGCGACGTAACCGACATGCCACTCGACCAAGCTCCCGAGAAGCCCCCCAAGAAGGGCAAGAAGTCATCGGCGCCCCAGAACGGCGCCCAGCCCCCGGCCCCCGCCCACACGCTGGCGCCGATCATGGACGTGCTGAGGTCCGCCCTGGAGCGGGACCTGGGCGCGCGCGTGGACCCCTCCAAGCTGGACGGCGAGGCCGCCGAGGTGGGGATGGCGCTCAACATGCTCCTCACCCGGCTGATCGACTCCGAGCGGCGGAAGGCGACCACCGCCCAGGAGATCGAGCAGGCGCTGGAGGCGCTCCTGCAGCTGGTCCGCACGGGCGACCTGTCGAAGAAGTGGAACACCCAGACCGAGAATCCCCAGCTGGGCCCGCTGCTGGAGGGCTTCGCCAAGGTGATCGAGACGCTCCGCACCTTCGTGCGCGAGATCAACGAGGCGGCGCTGCGGCTGTCCTCCTCGGCCAACCAGGTGCTGGCGGCGTCCACCCAGCACGAGACCTCGTCCACCGAGCAGGCCGCGGCCATCCACGAGACCACCGCCACCATGGAGGAGCTCAAGCACGCCTCCGCCCAGATCGCCGAGAACGCCGGCGCGGTGGCGCGGGTGGCGGAGGAGACGCTGGGCGCGGCGCGCGCCGGCCGCGGCGCCATCGGCGAGTTCATCCAGGCCATGCAGCAGATCCGCAACGACGGGGTGGCGGTGGCGGACTCCATCGCCAAGCTGTCCAAGCGGGTGGAGCGCATCGGCACGGTGGTGGAGGTGATCGACGAGATCGCCGACCGGTCGGACCTGCTGGCGCTCAACGCGGCGCTGGAGGGGTCCCGCGCGGGCGAGGCGGGGAAGGGCTTCTCCATCGTCGCCGCGGAGATGCGGCGCCTGGCGGAGAACGTCCTCGACTCCACCAAGGAGATCAAGAACCTGATCACCGAGATCCGCGAGGCCACCGCCGCCGCCGCGTCCGCCGCGGACGCCTCCAAGGCCGCCACCGAGTCCGGCGAGAAGCTGGGGTCGGTGGCCGCCCAGTCGGTGGAGGGGATCCTGGCCGGGGTGCAGGAGACCTCGGACGCGGCGCGGGTGATCAACCTCGCCACCCAGCAGCAGCGCACCGCCACCGAACAGGTGGTGGCCTCCATGGCCGAGATCGAGGACGTCACCCGCCAGACCACCCAGGCCTCCAAGCAGGCCACCGGGGCGGCCGCGGAGCTCACCACGCTCGCCGGCCGGCTGGCGGAGCTGATCAAGCGGTTCAAGGCGGACTAGCGGCGCTTGGATACCGACGCCCTCAAGAAGAGCCTCCTCAAGAAGTTCCAGGAGGTCTCCGGGGACCGCCTCCAGAAGATCCAGCTCGGGGTGATCGAGCTGGAGAAGCCGACGGCCGCCGAGGCCGCGGAGGAGGTGGCGCGCGAGCTGCACACCATGAAGGGCGAGGCGCGCATGCTGGGCCTCTCCGCGGTGGGGCAGCTGGCGCACGCCTGCGAGGACCTGCTCAAGGCCAACCGCGAGGGGCGCGCCGCCACCAGCGTCGCCACCGACCTGCTGCTCCAGGCCTGCGACGCGCTGTCCGACCTGATCGAGGACCTGCCCGGCGCGCAGGCGGGCAGCGACGCCTCCGCCGCCATCTGCCAGTCGCTCGCCATGGCCTCCGGCGCGCCCGTCCCGCCGCTCAACCCGAAGCGCGCCCCCTCCGGCCCCAAGGTCCCGCCCAGGCCCGCCGCGCCGCCCCCCGCGCCGGAGCCCGAGCGGCCCCCGCTGGGCGCGGCGCCGGTGCCGCCCTCCGCCACCCACACCGCCGCCGGTCCGCCCGCCGAGGAGGGCGCGCCCGCGCAGAAGCCGTCCGACAAGGACCGCAGCATCCGGGTGAACGTGGAGACGCTGGACGCGCTGGGCCTTCTGGCCGGCGACCTCCTGGTGGAGAGCGCCCGCGCCCGGCTGCGCGGGTCCGAGATGTCGGAGCTGTTCCAGCGCTTCGCCCGCATGGGGGACCGCTTCGTGCGGATGGCGGACCGCCTGCGCGCGGTGGCGGAGGCCGATCTGGAGGCCCCCGAGCGCTCCCAGCTGGACGTGCTGGAGAGCGACCTGGATCTGCTGCGGGACGACGCGTTCCGCTTCGAGCGCCGGCACGGCGACGGCATGAACACGCTGCACGGCAACCTCTCCGTGCTGGCGGACCACGTGGCGCTGGCGCGGCTGGTGCCGCTCTCCACCGTGTTCGACGCGTTCCCGCGCGCGGTGCGCGACCTGGCCAAGCAGATGAACAAGGAGGTGGAGCTGCACGTGGACAACGCGGGCGCGGGCGTGGACCGCTCCATGCTCGCCGACGTCCGCGACGCGCTGGTGCACCTCATCCGCAACGCGGTGGACCACGGCCTGGAGCCGCCCTCCACCCGCCAGTCCCTGGGCAAGCCGCCCGCCGGGAAGCTGTCGCTCCGCGTGCGCGCGGACGGGGACATGCTCCACCTGCAGGTGGAGGACGACGGCCGCGGCATCGACCCGGAGGCGCTGCGCAAGGTGGCGGTGAAGCGGCGGCTGATCACCGCCCCCCAGGCCGCCGCCATGTCGGACCGGGAGGCGATGGACCTGATCTTCGGGGCCGGCTTCTCCACCCGCGAGGAGGTCTCGGAGACCTCGGGCCGCGGGGTGGGGATGGACGTGGTCAAGCGCAAGGTGGAGGCGCTGGGCGGGTCCGTGGCCGTGCATAGCCGGGTGGGCGGGGCACCACCTTCTCGCTGCGGCTGCCGCAGTCGCTGGCGTTGATGCGGGTGCTGCTGGTCCGCCTGGGGGACGACGTCTACGGCGTGCCGGCGGCGGACGTGGAGGCGGTGATCCGGGTCAAGCCGGACGACCGGCTGGAGGTGTTCGGCTCCCTGGCGGTGCGCCACCGCGAACAGCCCATCGCCCTGGTGGCGCTGGGCCCGCTGCTGGGCCTCAACGGCGGCAACCAGTTCGACCGTCCGCCGGCGGTGGTGGTGCGCTACGGGGACGACCGCGCCGCGCTGGTGGTGGACGGCTTCATCGACGAGCGAGAGGTGGCGGTGAAGCCCTGCGGGGGCGAGTTCCTCAAGAACGCCGCCTTCCTCGCCGGCACCGCCGCGCTGGAGGACGGGCGCATCGCGGTGCTGCTCCACGTGCCGGACATCATGAGCGAGGTGCGCAAGCTGTCCCGGCCGGTGGCCGGCATCTCCGCCCCCGCCTCCGTGGCGCGGCGGCTGCGGGTGCTGCTGGTGGACGACTCGCCCATCGCCCGCGCCACCGAGTCCGCGCTGGTCCGCGCGCTGGGCCACACCGTGGAGGAGGCGGTGGACGGCGAGGACGCGGTGCAGAAGCTGGCCGCCGGGACGTACGACGTCCTGCTCACCGACGTGCAGATGCCGCGGATGGACGGCTTCCAGCTCACCCGCCGGCTCAAGTCGTCCGCCGCGACCGCCCGGCTGCCGGTGATCATCCTCTCCTCGCTGGCGTCCCCGGAGGACAAGCGGCGCGGGGTGGACGCCGGCGCGGACGCCTACCTGGTGAAGGGCGAGCTGGGCGTGGAGAGCCTGGCGCAGGCGATCGATCGGCTGGTCTGACCCGGTATGAGGCCCGCCAAGAACGGCATCTACCGCGTGCTCCTGGTGGACGGCTCCGGCCGCCTCTACGACCGGGCGCGGCCGCTGTTCGAGACCGGGGACCTGCTCCCCTCCAGCCACGGCACCGACTACGAGGGCGCGCTGGCGGCGGTGATGCACGCCCGGCCGGACATCGTGGTGGTGGACCTGGGCCACCAGGACGCGCTCGGCGCCGTGGAGGCGGTGATGGCGGAGCAGCCCACGCCCCTCCTCGGCCTCTACGACGGGCGGCAGAAGAGCGGTAACCGGGTGGACCCGTTCCGCGCCCTCGCCCTGGGCGCGCTGGACGTGGCGGAGCTGCCGGAGGCGCCGGCCGGCTGGGCGGACCTCGCCCGCAAGCTCACGCTGCTGGCGCAGGTCCGGGTGGTGCAGCACGTCCAGGGCAAGCTGCGCAAGAAGGGGCGCACGCTGCCCGGCGTCCCCGCCCTGGGCTCCGAGCCGCCCTTCCCGCTGGTGGCCGTCGCCGCCTCGCTGGGCGGGCCGAAGGCGCTCTCGCAGATCCTGCGGATGATCCCCCGCGGCTTCCCCGCGCCGATCGTCGTCTGCCAGCACATCTCCACCGGCTTCACGGAGGGGCTGTCGCAGTGGCTGGCGGCGGAGACCGCGCTCGACGTCGCCGAGGCCCGCGACGGCGACCGGCTGCGGCCGGGCACGGTGTTCATCGCCCCCTCCGGCGCCCACCTGCTGGTGCGCGACGACGCGCGGCTCAAGCTGGACGACGGGCCGCCCATCCAGGGCTTCAAGCCTTCCTGCGACGCGCTGCTGTTCTCGGCGGCGGAGGCGTTCGGGCGGCGCGCGGTGGGCGTCATCCTCACCGGGATGGGGCGGGACGGCGCCCGCGGCCTGAAGGAGATCCGCGCCCGCGGCGGCCGCACCATCGCCCAGGACGAGCGGACGTGCGTGGTGTTCGGCATGCCCGGCGAGGCGGTCAGCCTGGGCGCGGCGGAGGAGGTGCTGCCGCTGGACGCGATCGCCGCGCACCTGATGCGGCTGGTGGACCAGTGCTGACCATCGAGAAGCCGGCCCTGGACCAGCTCGCCGCGCTCCTGCTGGAGCGGGCGGGGTTGAAGATCAACCCGGACAGCTACCACGGGCTGAAGCTGGCGCTCTCCGCGCGCATGCCGGCGCTGGGGATCGACGACGCCGAGGAGTATGTGCGGCGGCTGAGGCAGCTGGCCGGCGAGCACGAGCTGCGCTCGCTGCTCCCCCTGGTCACGGTGGGCCACACCGAGTTCTTCCGCGACACCCGCCAGTTCCGCGCCCTGGAGTCCAACATCCTCCCCCGCGTGCTGCGCGAGTCGCGGGCGGAGGACCGCCGGGTGCGGATCTGGTCCGCCGGCTGCGCCACCGGCGAGGAGCCGTACTCGCTGGCCATCGTGCTGGACGAGCTGGGCGCGCGGCCGAGCGAGGTGGAGCTGTGGGCCACCGACCTCAACCCGGCGGCGATCGAGAGCGCCAGGGCCGGCCGGTACACGCCGCGCCGGCTGGCGGCGATGAGCGAGGAGCGGCTGCGCCGCCACTTCGACTTCCTGGCCGACGGCTACCAGGTGAAGGCGGCGCTCCGGCAGTACGTCCGCTTCGAGGGCCACAACCTGGCCGCGCCGGTGTTCCCCAAGGTGGCGCCGTCCTCGTACGACCTGATCCTCTGCCGGAACGTGATCATCTACTTCGACCTCCCCACCATCCGGGCGCTGATGGACCGGTTCCTGGGGGCGCTCCGGCCGGGGGGGCTGCTGCTGCTGGGCTATTCGGAGAGCCTGTTCCAGGTCTACGACCGGTTCGAGATGGTGGAGATCGAGGGGGCGTTCGTCTACCGCCGGCCCGACGGCGCCCTGCCGCCGCCGCGGCTTCCGCGCCCCGTCCACACGCCGATGACGCCCATGGCGGCGATGCCGGCGGTGCGCGGCTCCACCGCCGCCCTGCGCGCGGTCAACGTCTCCACGCCGCCGTCACCGCTGCGGCTCGCTCCGGCGTCCGCCCGCGAGCGTGCGCCCGAGTCCGCCCCGGCGCCCCCGCCGCGCCGGAGCCCGCCGGAGCGCCTGGCCGCGGTGGGCCGCCGCATCGTCCGCGGCGACTTCGACGCCGCGCTCCAGGAGACGCGCTCGCTGTTGGAGACCGAGCCGCACGACCTGGACGCCATGCTCACCCTGGGGAACCTGCTCTCGCTCCTGGGCCAGCACGACGGGGCCCGGGCCGCCTTCGCCCAGGCGCTGGGGCGCGAGCCGCTCTGCGTGGAGGCGCGGGTCTTCGGCGCGATGGCCGCGCTGCAGGAGAGCAAGCTGGAGGACGCGCGGGCGGAGCTGCAGAAGGCGCTCTTCCTGGAGCCCACGCTCTCCGTGAGCCATTACCTCCTGGCGCAGGTGCAGGAGAAGCTGGGGGACCGGGACGGGGCGCGCCGCTCCTACCGCAACGCGGTGGCCCAGCTCCGCTTCCCGCAGCGCCCGCTGGCCGGGCACTACCCGGACATGCCCGACGCCCCGGACGCCCTGGCCCGCGCGGCGCGCTACGCCCTGGCCGCCCTGGAGGAGAGCTAGCCGGCTACTCCAGCGCCTCCAGCGGCGTCTTCGGGTCGAGGTAGCGGGCGAACTTCTCGGTGAGGTACTTCTTCGCCTTGTCGCGGAGCAGGAAGCCCGGGTCGGTGGCCTCGCCGTCCACCTTCTTGTCGTGCACCTTGAGGTCCGCGGCGAGCGAGATCCCCAGCACCTTCCCCGAGAGCTTCGCCTCGTCCCCGGTCCACTGCGTGGAGACGCCGTACTTGCGGGACCAATGGCCCAGCAGCTTCTCCACCCGCTGCTTCGCCTGGTCCTTGGGAAGGCCGTGTGGGATGTCGAGCCTGATCTTGTTGCTCATGCCCAACCATCCTGTGGTCGGTGGACGCCGGCCGCAAGCAGCGCTTTCGCGGCGCGGAGGGGCTTGGTTTGATTCCGGCCGTATGCTCACTCTCACGCCCGCCCGCGCCTGCGCGCTCACGCTGACCCTGCTCCTCGCTTCTGCGGCCGGGGCCCAGCAGCCGTCCCCCGATCCGTCGCAACCGCAACAGCAGCAGCCGCCGCCGCAGCAGCAACAGTGGCCGCCACCGCAACAGCAGTGGCCGCCGCCGCCTCCCCCGACCGGGGCGGGCGACACCTCCGGCCAGCAGCCCCAGGCGCAGCCGCCGGCGGACACCGGCCAGCCGCCGCCGCCTCCCCCCGCGCCCGGGCCCGGCGACACCGTCACCACGCAGCCGCAGCCCGGCCTCCAGGAAGGTCCGCAGAATGGATCGGAGAACGGGCCGGAGACCCCGGACGTGCCCCCGGAGTCGCTGCTCGACGGCCACCCGCGCCAGGGGCCCTTCCTCGCCGGGCCCGGGAGCCTCACCTTCATCACCACCAACACCCTCCTGGGCGCGATGGGCGGCTTCGGCACCCAGTTCATCTCCGCCAAGTACGACTTCGACAAGGGGAAGCAGTCGATGCTGGTGGGGACGCTGGTGGGCGCGGGCCTGGGCTTCGGCGTCTCCACCTGGTGGCAGTTCACGCACTGGATGGACTCGCCGGTGGCGGCCTTCTCGCTGGTGAACGGGCTCTACGCGGGGATGCTGGCGGGCGGGCTGGTGGATTCGGTCTCCACCGACGTCACCGCGCTGGCGTACGCGTCCTTCATCAGCGCCGAGCTGGGCGGCTGGCTGACCGCCGCGGTGGGCGGGGGCGAGATGAGGCTGGCGGACGGGGCGGCGATGGCCTCCGCCGGCGCCTGGGCGGGCGCGTACACGGCGCTGGTGCTGGCCACGCTGACCTACTCGGGCGGGAACCCGCCCAGCGGCAAGAACTGGGTGGACGCGCTGCTGATCGCCCCCGGCCTCGGCGCGGGGGCCATGGCGTCCGCGCTCCTGGCGCTCCACCCCACTGCCAACCAGGTGATCCGCGGCGACCTGTTCGGCCTGGGGGTGGGGACGGTGGTGCTGCTCACGTCCGGTTTCGTCGTGGGATTCAACAACCCCACCACGTATATCCTCACCTTGCTCACGTCGGCCGGCGCGCTGGCGGCGGTGAGCATCTTCTGGGAGGAGGCGGCGGAGAAGACGCCGCTGGAGTCGATGCTGGGCATCAGGGGGCGCCGGGGGGCGCTCGCGTCGAAGAAGAAGCCGTACAACAATCCGTGGTGGTGAGGTGAGCGTGGCGGGAACGAACCCCTCGTTGGTCCTGGGGATCGACTTCGGGACGACCAATACGGCGGCGTGCTTCTTCGACCGGCAGGGGAAGCTGCGCCTGGTCCCGGTGCGGGAGAAGGTGTTCACCCTTCCGTCGGTGGTGTGGTTCCGCTCCGCCGACAAGGCGGTGGTGGGGCACGCGGCGCGGATGCAGATCATCGACGACCCGCGCAACACCGTGCACGGCTCCAAGCGCTTCTTGGGGCGGCGCTTCCAGTCCGAGTTCGTGGCGCGCCACAAGGACCGCTTCGCGTACCAGCTCACCGAGGGCGCGGACGGGCTGGCGGCGGTGGAGATCTACGGGCAGATCCTCCCGCTCGCGGACGTGGTGGCGCACGTGCTGCGGACCATCCTGGACCACGCCAACCACGTGGCCGGCGAGCGCTTCCGGGAGTGCGTGCTCACCGTGCCCACCCACGCCGGCATCCGCCAGCGCGATGCGGTGCGGCAGGCGGCGGCCAAGGTGGGCCTGCGGGTGCGGGCGCTGGTGAACGAGCCCACCGCGGCGGCGCTCTACTACGCCAACCTCCGCAACCCCGAGCAGCAGGTGCTGGTGTTCGACCTGGGCGGCGGGACGTTCGACGCCACCTTAATGAGCGTGAAGAACCGGGCGGTGCAGGTGAGCGCCACCGGCGGCGACGCGTTCCTGGGCGGGGCGGACTTCGACCGGGCGATCGTCGACTCGCTGATGATGCAGTTCGAGCGGAAGGAGAAGATGAGCCTGCGCTCGAGCAACGTGGCGATGCAGCGGCTGGTCTTCGCCACCGAGGGCGCCAAGATCGCGCTCTCCACCCAGGAGGAGGTCCGGCTCCGGGTCCCCTGCGTGGCCGAGCGCGACGGCCAGTTCGTGGACTTCGACTTCCAGCTCCAGCGGGCGCAGGTGGAGAACATGGTGGCCCACCTGATCGAGCGCACCGCCGGCGCGTGCGACGAGGTGCTGGAGCGCGCCTTGACGTCGGCGGAGTACGTGGACGAGCTGGTGCTGGTGGGCGGGCAGACGCGGATGCCCGCCATCCGCCGCCGCTTCCAGCACTTCAAGCGCACCTCCACCGAGGGCGAGGTGCACCCGGACCTGGCGGTGGCCATCGGCGCGGCCGTGCTGGGGCGCAACCTGGGGCGCGGCTCACCGGGCCTGCAGGACGTGGTGCCGATGCCGATCAGCGCGCTGTTCCCCGGCGGCCGGACGCACGAGGTGATCCCCACCAACACGCCCGTCCCCGCCAGCAAGCGGCTGGCGATCGACGACCTCCCGGTCTGGAGCAAGCCCATCCCCATCGTGCTGCTGGAGTCGGTGGACGAGCTGAGCATCGAGCGCGAGGCGCTGGGCACCGTCAACGTGCCCCCGGAGTGGCGCAAGGCGCAGATGAAGGGGCTCCCGGCCCTGGAGCTCAGCGTGGGGCAGGACTTCGCGCTCACCGCCCGGCTGATCTCCGCCACCGGGACGGCGATCAACGCGCCCATCGCCGAGGTGCGGCCCGGTCAGGGGTGACCGTTGAACCAGCCCAGGACCTCCTGCGGTCCCTCGGGGATCCACTGGTGGCCGGCGGCCGAATTGATGACGGTCCTCGTCGACCGGCCCTCGCGGTTCAGCTCGTCGCGGTAGACGGCCATGCTGCCGATGGGGACCACCGTGTCCAGCAGCCCGTGGAGGAAGAGCGTGGGCGGGTGGTCCGACGGGAGCGGCGCCGGGACCACGCAGGTCGCGCTGCACCAGGCGTAGGAGCCGGACTGGATCGCCAGCGCCTTGAACTGGCCCCGGTAGTTGGCCGCCATCCGGCTGGTCATGAAGCCGCCGCTGGAGATGCCCATGGCGTACTTCCGGTTGGCGTTGAGCGGGCCGAACGTGCCGCTGGAGATCGCGTTCAGGACCGCCAGCACGAAGGGGTGGTCCGCGCTGATCCCCCAGTTGGTGGCGTACGGCGGGATGTTGGTCTGCCAGTAGGTCGTCCCGCTCGCCAGCGCGTTGGGCGCCACCACCGCGTAGCCGTTGTCCAGCAGCGTCTTGGTGGTGAGCGCCAGGTAATAGCGGCCGAACGGGTCCGCCTGCGTGCCGGAGAACGCCGTCCAGGCCGGGTTGAAGGAGCCCTGGTAGAAGACGACCACCGGCCAGCCGCCGGCGGGCGGAGTGCCCGTGGGCGCCCGGTAGTAGACGGAGCGCCACAGGCCCGCCGCATACAGGGACGTGGAGGAGTACGGGCAGCTCACGGAGAAGCTGTCGGCCGTGCACGGCGACGCGAGGCCTTGCGAGCTGGTCGCCACGGCCTCGGGCTGCCCACCGCACGCCATCAGCACCGCACCCAACAGTCCCAGGGAACGAGCGTTCATTCTGGTAGCTTGTACCGGAGATGCAGGTCTCGGTGAACGGTGTCTCGCTGTGGGTGGAGTCGCGGGGTGAAGGATCGCCCGTGGTGCTGCTCCACGGCCTGGGCTCGTCCGGGATGGACTACGAGCACGTCGCGCCGGGGCTCGCCCGGAAGCGCCGGGTGATCGTCCCGGACGTCCGCGGGCACGGCCGGAGCGACAAGCCGCCGGGGCCGTACAGCGTGTCGATGTTCGCGGCGGACCTGGAGGCCGCGCTCGACCACATGGGCGTGAAGGCCGCGCACGTGGCCGGCCTGTCGATGGGCGGGATGATCGCCTTCCAGATGGCGGTGGACCGGCCGGACCTCGTCCGCAGCCTGACCATCATCAACAGCGGCCCCGCGCTGGTGCCGCGCGGGTTCCAGCAGCGCTATGCCTTGTGGCTCCGGCTGTTCATCCTCCGCTGGATGGGCCCGAAGGCGTGGGCCAAGGTCCTCGCCTCGAGGCTGTTCCCCAAGCCGGAGCAGGAAACGCAGCGGCGGCAGGTGATCGAGCGGTTCGGGAGCAACCCCAAGGGGCCGTACCTCGCGGCCACGAAGGCGCTGATCGGCTGGAGCGTGCTGGACCGGGTGAAGGAGATCGCCTGCCCGGTGCTGGTGCTGGGGTCGGACCGCGACTACTCGCCGACGGAGGTCAAGCGCGCGTACGTGGCGCTCCTGCGCGACGCGCGGCTGGTGGAGATCCGCGACTCCGGGCACGCGGCGCCGTCCGACCAGCCGGGGCAGGTGCTGGCGGCGATGGAGTCGTTCCTCGACGAGGTCGAGGGCGCCCCCGCCCCCGCCCGTCAGTAGCCCAGCGCGCAGCCGTCCTTCCGCCGCTCGGTGGCGCCGGAGTAGACGCCGGTCTGCGGGTCGCGCCAGATGGCCTGGTAGCCGCCGTACGCGCCGGTGGCGACGGGTTCGATGCGGTGGCCGCGGGCGCGCAGGGCGTCGGCGATGGCCGCGGGCACCTCGGGCTCCAGGTGCAGCACGCCGCCGCGCTCCATGGGGACGCCGGTCGGCTCGGTGGATCCCGTGTGGTAGAAGCGCGGCGCGTCGCCGGCCTGCTGGAGGTCCGCGCCCAGGTCCAGCAGGTTCACCAGCACCTGCGCGTGCCCCTGCGGCTGCATGTCGCCGCCCATCACGCCGAACACCATCACCGGCGCGCCGTCCTTGGCCACCAGCGCGGGGATGATGGTGTGGAAGGGGCGCTTGCCCGGCTCCAGCTTGTTGGGGCCGTCTTTGAGCGAGAAGAGCGCGCCGCGGTTGTGGATGCCGAAGCCCAGCTCGGGCACGGCGTAGCCGGAGCCGAAGCCGGTGTAGTTGCTCTGGATGAGGGAGACCATCATCCCGGAGCCGTCCGCGGCGCACAGGTAGGTGGTGTCCGTCCCACCCAGCTCCGCCGGGTCGCCGGGCGCGTCGGTCTGCGCCACCTTCTTCAGGTCCACCAGCGCGGCGCGCCTCTTCGCGTACGCCTTGGAGAGCAGCTGCTGGACGGGCACCTTCGCGAAGGCCGGGTCCGCGTAGTAGCGGGCGCGGTCCGCGAAGACGACCTTCTTCGCCTCCACCATCACGTGCCAGAAGTCCGGCGAGGACCGCCCCATCGACTTGAGGTCGAAGTTCTCCAGCACGTTGAGCAGCTGGAGCGCGGCCAGGCCCTGCCCGGGCGGCGGCAGCTCGTAGACGGTGTAGCCGTGGTAGTCGGTGGAGATCGGCTCGTCCCAGGTGGGCCTGGACGCCGCGAAGTCCTCCATCGTCCAGGAGCCGCCGTTCGCCTGGCCGAACTTCACCAGCGCCTGCGCGATGGGCCCCTGGTAGTAGGCGTCCCGGCCCTTGTCGGCGAGGAGGCGGAGCGTCTTCGCCAGGGGCGGGTTCTTGAAGATCTCGCCCGCGCGCGGCGCCTTGCCGCCGGGGAGGAAGGTGGCCGCGAAGCCGGGGTACTTCTCCAGCTTCGGCGCCGATCGGCCCCAGGCCTCGGCGATGACGGGCGACACCGGGAAGCCCTCGTCGGCGTAGCGGATGGCGGCCGCCAACACCTGCTTCATGGGCAGCTTCCCGTAGCGCTGGTGGAGCGCGAACCAGCCGTCCACCGCGCCCGGCACCGTCCACGACGCCGGCGAGTCGAGGGGGATGGTGCCCTTGGCGTCCGGCTTCACCTTGTCGGCGGTGAGCGCCTTGGGCGCGCGGCCGGACGAGTTCAACCCGATCACCTTCTTCGCCTTCGGGTCCCAGAGGATGGCGAAGAGGTCGCCGCCGGGGCCGCACGCCACCGGCTCCATCAGCGCCAGGACGGCGTTGGTGGCGATGGCCGCGTCCGCCGCGCTCCCGCCCTGCTTCAGCACGTCCAGCCCCGCCTGCACGGCGAGCGGCTGGGCGGCCGCCACCATCCCGTGCGTCGCGTAGACGACCTCGCGGCTGCGCGGAAAGGCGGGCGGCGTGGCGGGCGAGGGCGAGGGCGAGGGAGGAGGCAGAGGCGCGGCGGCCAGCAGGAGCAGGAGGGGGACGGTGGGCACGGGCCGAGCATACGAGCGCCGGGCCCGGGCCGTCCGCACCTTGTCCGCATGGCTCGCGTCACACCGTTCACTGCGTGCTGGAGCGCCACCCCGGAGCCGGCGGGGGCGGAGGTGGAGGATCTCACGCCGGCCACGATCCGGAGGTGGATCGAGCGGGGCGCCGTCCACCCCGACACCTCGCCCGCCTTCCACGTGCTGGAGGTGAGCCCTCCCGGCGGGCGGGCGGCGCGCTTCGCCGCGGGCGCGCTGAGGGAGCGGAACGGCGCGGAGCGGCCGCTGGAGGAGGCGTCGTCGCCGCCGCCGCCGCTGCCGTTGACGCCCTGCCTGGCCGCGGACGACCACGGCGTGCTGGCGGAGCTGCTGGAGACCGCGGTGGCGGGCGCCCCGGAGGCGACGCAGGTCCGGCCGGACGGCACCCGCGCGCGGGCCTTCGCGGTGCGCGATCCGGCGCTGGTGGCGCGCTTCTCGCGGGCGCTGGACGACGTCACCATCCGGCCACTGCAGCCGCTTCCCGCGCAGGGCCCGGCGCTGGTGGCGGTGGCGCCGCTCTCCGACGCCGGCCTCGAGCTGCGCTCCTGGCACCGGGGGCTGCGCGGGCTGGACGTGTTCCAGGAGGATCGCTTCCTCACCTTGGTCGGCGGCTACGCGCGCGTCTACGACCTGCCGGCCGGGCTGGGCACCCAGGAGGGCCGGATGGAGGCGGCGGAGCGGATGGCGACGCTGGCGCGCGGCAGCCACGCGATGCTGCTGGCGTTGCCCGGCGGGGTCGGGAAGATCCTGCGGGTCCGCCAGGGGCTGGAGCTGCAGACCTTCCCGGCGATGCCGCGCAACCCGACGCTGCGGAGCGTGGACCTGGCGCTGCTGGACGCGCTGGTGCTGCGGACGGTGCTGGGGCTGAAGGACCCGGAGCACAGCGACCACGTGGTGGCGGTGGCCTCGCTCCACGAATTGGTCTCGCGAGTGGAGAGCGGCGAGCTGCAGGCCGGCTTCGCGCTCCACCCGCCGCCGCTGTGGGAGATCCGGGCGGTGATGGAGGCGGGGCAGTCGCTGCCGCCCCGGTGCGTGCGGGTGGAGCCGCTGCCGCCGCAGCGCCTGCTCTTCCTGGACCCTGGCGCGGAAGGCTGACTGACGCCCCGGGCGCGATGACGGCCGGCGACACGCTGGACACCATCTGCGGGGACATCCGGGTCCTCCAGCCGGCGTGCGGCTATCGATTCACGCTCGATCCGCTGCTGCTGGCGGGGTTCGCGGCCGCCCGCCGCCCGCGCGGCAAGACGGTGGACCTGGGGACCGGGAGCGGGGTGATCGCGCTGGTGCTGGCGCGGCGGTACGGGCGGAAGGAGATCACCGCGCTGGAGCTCCAGCCGCGGCTGTGCGAGCTGGCGGCGCGCAGCGTGCTGCTCAACGGCCTGGAGCGGGACGTGGCGGTGGTGCTGGGTGATCTCCGGAACGCCGCCCGGACGCTGGGCGCGGGCGCGTTCGCGCAGGTGGTCTGCAACCCGCCGTACCAGGCGCGCGGCGCGGGGCCGGCGAGCGCGCAGGGCGAGCGGGCGATCGCCCGGTCCGAGCTGGAGTGCTCGATGGGGGACGTGGTGGTGGCGGCGGCGCAGTTGCTCCGCGAGGGCGGGGAGCTGTGCCTCTCCTACCGGGCGGGCCGCCTGGCCGAGCTGCTGGAGGCGCTGCGGGCGCGCCGGCTGGAGCCGCGGCGGCTGCGGTTGGTCCACCCGCGGGTGGATCGCCCGGCGGGGCTGGCGCTGGTGGGCGCGGTGAAGGGGGCGCGGGCGGCGCTGGAGGTGGAGCCGCCGCTGTACCTCCACCTGGCGGCGGGGGCCGAGCTGTCCCCGGAGGTCCGGCGGATGATAATCCCTGGACCATGAGCTTCCCCGTCCACCGCCCGCGCCGGCTCCGCCGCAACGAGCACCTCCGGAAGATGGTTCGCGAGACGGACCTCACACCGGAAGACTTCATCTACCCGCTGTTCGTGGTGGAGGGCCGCAACGTCCGCAAGCCGATCGCCTCCATGCCCGGCGTGTTCAACCTCTCCATCGAGCACGCCGCGGAGGAGGCGAAGGCGGCGCGGAGCCTGGGCGTGCCGTCGGTGATCGTCTTCGGCATCCCGGACCACAAGGACGCCA
>Ga0134122_10000224_pt1 | contig 35184 bp, 20 predicted proteins | sample KB302_FD_96461 | JGI IMG/M metagenome (GOLD analysis project Ga0134122, IMG submission 96461) | Terrestrial soil microbial communities without Nitrogen fertilizer from Kellogg Biological Station, Michigan, USA - KB3-0-2 | ecosystem: Environmental > Terrestrial > Soil > Unclassified ... | reverse complement strand
CGCGCGTCGTCGATCGTCAGGCGCTCGACGTCGCTGACATAGCCGGCCATCGGGCTGCCGTAGGGATGGGCCTGGAGCGCGGTCCGGGTGACGACTTCCTGAAGCACCGAGGCGGGGTCGTTTTCGTAGCTGTGCAATTCGGTGATGACCGCGCCCTTCTCGGCATCGATCGCCGCCGGGTCGATCACGACGCGCGCCATCCGGTCGGCCTCGATCCGCAGCAGGAGATCGAGCCGATCCGCGGGCATGGTCGCAAAGTAAGTGGTCTGGTCGAGCGCGGTGTAGCCGTGCCACTCGCCGCCCGAATCGTAGATAAGATGGGTCGCGCGCGCGTTCGGGAAATTCCGGCTGCCGCGGAACGCGAGATGCTCGAGGAAATGGGCGAGACCGGTCTTGCCGCTGACCTCGGCCGCCGAACCGCTCTGGTAAAGCATCTGGACGCTGACCAGCGGGAAGCTGTGGTCCTCGAGCAGGATCACGGTCAGGCCGTTGGGCAGGTGGCTGACCGACGCGCGGCGGAGGTCGAGCGTTGCGGATGCCGGCGCGGCAATTGCCAGCGCCGTCGCGGCGAGGAGAATGCGCGCCCACCTCATTACGCCAGTGCTATGATGTCCCGCTGGCCCGCGCTAGTCTGGTGCGATGGGGGCCGGCCACGTCTTGCATCGAGCGACAGGTGAGCGGCCACCGGTCGCGAGTAGCGGCGAGGGCATTTACCTGATCGACTCCGATGGCCGCCGCTACCTCGACGCGTGCGGCGGGGCGGCGGTGTCGTGCCTCGGCCACGGCGATGCGCGCGTGGCGGCGGCGATCGCCGAGCAAACCGCCAGGCTCGCTTATGCCCACACCGGATTTTTCACGACCGAGGCGGCTGAAGATCTGGCCGCGCTGATCGCGGAATCGTCGCCCGGCGCGCTCGACCGAGTGTGGTTCACCGGCAGCGGATCAGAAGCGGTCGAGGCCGCGCTGAAGCTCGCCCGGCAGTATCATCTCGAACGCGGCGATCCGGACCGCAGTCGGGTGATCGCTCGGCGCCTGAGCTATCACGGCAATACGCTTGGAGCGCTCGCCGCCGGCGGAAGCGAGTGGCGGCGCGCGCCTTACGCGCCGCTGCTGGTCGACGTTTCGCTGGTCGACCCATGCTTTCAATATCGTCTCGCTGAACCAGCCGAGAGAGCCGAGGATTATGGCCGCCGGGCGGCCGACTCGCTGGAGCTAGAAATCCAGCGGCTCGGTGCAGAAACGGTGATGGCATTCGTGGCCGAGACGGTGGTCGGAGCGACCGCCGGGGCCGTGCCGCCCGTAGCAGGCTATTTCAAGCGCATCCGCGAAGTCTGCGACCGTCACGGCGTCTTGCTGATCCTCGACGAAGTGATGTGCGGTTCGGGCCGAACCGGGACCTTTCTTTCGTGCGAACAGGACGACACCACTCCCGACATCGTCACTCTCGGAAAGGCCCTGGGAGGGGGTTACCAGCCGATCGGCGCGGTGGTTTGCACCAGAGAGATTTACGATGCCGTCGCGAGGGGTTCCGGCGCGCTGAAGCATGGCCAGACCTACAACGCGCATCCGATTGGTTGCGCTGCCGCGCTTCAGGTGCAGCGGATCATAGAGCGAGAAGGCCTGCTGGGACGGGTGCAGGTCGCTGGCGAGCGTCTTCGAGGCCTGCTGACGCAGCGCTTTGCCGACCATCGCAACATCGGGGATATCCGTGGGCGCGGACTCCTTCTGGCGATTGAGCTCGTCTCTGATCGAGAGAGCAAGGCACCGTTCGCGCCAGAACTTCGCCTTCACGAGCGCGCGAAGGCCGACGCCTTCGCCCGCGGCCTGCTGATCTATCCCGGCGGCGGCACGGCGGACGGGCGGGCCGGCGACCACATCCTGCTCGCGCCGCCCTACAATGTCACCGACGCTGAGATCGAAATGGTCGTCGACCTGCTTGCCGACACGCTCCACGCGGTCCTGCCGTCGTGAGCCGCGACCCGCGCTTCGACGTCCTGTTCGAGCCGGTGCGGATCGGGCCGGTCACCGCGCGCAACCGTTTCTACCAGGTGCCGCACTGCACCGGCATCGGCTGGACCCAACCCGAGACGCTCGCCCGGCTGCGCGGGATCAAGGCCGAAGGCGGCTGGGCGGTGGTCGCGACCGAGGAGACCGAAATCCACCCGAGCGCCGACTGCGAGCCGTTCCACGAAGGGCGCCTGTGGGACGACCGCGACATCCCGGCGATCGCGCTCATGGCCGACGCGGTCCACGAGCATGGCGCGCTGGCGGCGATCGAGATCATGCACCACGGCGGCTCGGTCGCGAACTGGGGAACGCGCCTGGCGCCGATGGCGCCGTCGCACCGGCCGATCATCTACAATTATCCGGTCCAGGCGCGGGCGATGGACAAGGAGGACATCCGCAACCTGCGCCAATGGCATCGCGCCGCCGCGCTCCGCTCCAGGAAAGCGGGCTTCGACATCGTCTACGTCTATGCGACGCACGATCTGTCGATCGCCCAGCAATTCCTCGAGCGGCGCAAGAACGACCGGACCGACGAATATGGCGGGAGCCTGGAGAATCGCGCGCGCCTGCTGCGCGAACTGATCGAAGATACCAAAGACGCGGTCGGCGACACGTGCGCGGTGGCGGTGCGCATCTGCGCCGACGAGCTGATCGGCGAGGCCGGGCTGAGCAGCGACGGCGAGGCGCGCGACGTCATCGCCATGCTCGCCGAACTGCCCGACCTGTGGGACGTCAACATCTCCAACTGGCCCAACGACAGCCAGACATCGCGCTTCGCCATTGAGGGGTATCAGGAAGAATATACGAGCTTCGTCAAACAGCTGACGTCGAAGCCGGTGGTCGGGGTCGGCCGCTTCACCTCTCCTGACATGATGGTGTCGCAAATCCGGCGCGGGATCCTCGACTTCATCGGCGCGGCGCGCCCGTCGATCGCCGATCCGTTCCTGCCGAAGAAGATCGAGGAAGGGCGAATCGACGAGATCCGCGAATGCATCGGCTGCAATATGTGCGTGTCGAGCGACTACACCTCGACCAACCTGCGCTGCACTCAGAACCCGACGATGGGCGAGGAATGGCGCCGCGGCTGGCATCCCGAAATCATCCCGCCGAAGAAGTCGGACGGCTCGGTGCTGGTGGTCGGCGCCGGGCCGGCGGGGCTCGAAGCGGCTCTGTCGGCGGCGCGACGCGGGTATGAGGTCCACCTCGCCGAAACCACCGGCAAGCTCGGCGGGCGAGTCACCCAGGAGAGCCGCCTGCCGGGCCTCGCCGAGTGGGCGCGGGTGCGCGACTGGCGGGTCACCCAGCTCCAGCGGATGCCGAACGTCTCCATCTACCGCGACAGTGCGCTCGAGGCCGAGCATGTGCTGGAGTTCGGCGCGCGCCACGTCGCGATCGCGACCGGGTCGGCCTGGCGGCGCGACGGGGTGGGCCGCGACAGCGGCTTTCCAGTGCCCGGATTCGATGCTGCCAACGTGTACACGCCCGACGACATCATGACCGGCCCGGATCCCGAAGGCGGTTCGGTGATTGTCTGGGACGATGATCATTATTACATGGGCGGAGTTCTCGCCGAGCTGTGCCGCTATACCGGCCGTGAGGTCACGATCGTCACGCCCGCGGCGATGGTTTCGTCCTGGACCGTCAACACGCTCGAAGCCCTGCCGATCGCCAAGCGCATCGCGCAATTCGGCATCAACGTCATCACTTACTCGAGCATCGTGGGGTGGGCCGACGGACGGGCTCAGCTCGTCAGCAATCTGACTGGGCAGACCACGGAGTTACTCGCGGATTCGTTGGTGACTGTGACGGCGCGGCTGCCCAACGATGATCTCTTCGAGCAATTGCGCGATCGCTGGGAGGAAGCCGGGATCGCCTCCGTCACGCGGATTGGCGACTGCTGGGCGCCGAGCACGATTCAGCAAGCCGTCTATACCGGCCACAAATGGGCGCGCGAGCTCGACGAGACGCCGGAGTTGCTGGTCCCGCGCGAACTGCCGCTGGTGTCAGCGAAATGAAGCGGCTGGCGCTGCTCGCGCTGACGCTCGTCGCGGCGCAGGCCGACGCGCGGGCGCGCGATCTTGGCATCCCGTTCGAGGGCACGCCGGGCCCGCTCAACGCGATCACCGACGTTCCCGGAGTCGAGGTCGGGCAGGTGACGATGGTCGAAGGCCAGAACGTCCGGACGGGAGTCACGGTCGTGTTCCCGCGCGGCCATGCCGACAAGCGTCCGGTCTACGGCGGCTTTTTCGACCTCAACGGCAACGGCGAAATGACCGGCCGCGCCTATCTCGAGGATTTCGGGATCGTCCAGGGCCCGATCGGGATCAGCGACACCAACGCCGTCGGGCAGGTCTACGCCGGCATCCAGCAATGGAGCGCGCGGAAATTCGGCGAAGCGACCTGGCCGGTCGTGGCCGAGACGTGGAGCGGCTATTTGAGCGACATCGAGGGCTTCCACGTGACGGCCGAGAGTGCGCTGGCGGCGCTCGACGCGGCCAGGCCAGGCCCGGTCGAGGAAGGCAACGTCGGGGGCGGGACCGGCATGGTCTGCTTCGGCTTCAAGGGCGGCATCGGCACCGCATCGCGCGTCGTGTCGATCGACGGCAAAGCCCATACGGTCGGCGTGCTCGTCCAGTGCAACACCGGCGACCGCAAGGTGCTGCGGATCGCCGGCGCGCCGGTCGGCGCGGCATTGGCCAAGCGCTGGCTGCCCTGCTTCGACCCGAAGCTGGGCCGCGGCGGCAGCGGCCCGCTGAAGCCGTGCACGCCGGAAGGGCTCGCCGGCGAGCCTCCGCCCGACCAGGGCTCGATCGTCATCGTCGTCGCGACCGATGCACCGCTGATGCCGCTGCAGCTCAACCGGGTGGCGAAGCGCGCGGCGCTGGGCGTGGCCCGGCTCGGCTCCTACTCCGGCAATGGGTCGGGCGACCTGATCGTCAGCTTCTCGACCCGGCCGGCGGCCGTGAATCATGAAGAGCAGGACAAGCCGGACGCGATCGCGCCGATCGCCAATGTGCACATCGACCGGCTGTTCGAGGCGACGGTGCAGGCGACCGAGGAAGCGATCGTCAGTGCGCTGGTCGCCGCGCGCACGATGACGGGAGCCAACGGCGCGCGCTATTTCGGACTGCCGCACGACGAGCTTCGCGCGGTCCTCAAACGCTACAACCGGCTCGAGGAGCCTCGGAAATGACCGACCTGCCGCGGGTCACTTACTCGAACACCGGCGAGGATTTTTCGGGAGTCCACGCCCATCTCGACCAGGTCATTCCCGAGGTCGAAGCGCGGCTGCTCGGCAAGCCGCGGCCGGCGTTCGTCGGCGGACGCGACCGGCCGGAAGGCTCGGTGCTGGTCGCGCGCAGCCCGATCGACCGCGATCTCGTGCTCGGCGAATTCCCGCAGGCGGACGCTTCGCTGGTCGACGCGGCGGTCAAGGCCGCGCACACCGCCTTTCCCGCGTGGCGCGACCTAGGCTGGGCCAAGCGAGTCGCGATCCTCCGTGCCGGCGCCGACACCATCGAATCGCGCAAATGGGACCTTGCGGTCGCCTGCCTGGTCGAGGTCGGCAAATCGCGGCTCGAGGCGGTCGGCGAGGTCGAGGAAGCGATCGACCTGATCCGCCATTATTGCGACGAGATGGAGCGCAGCGACGGCTTCCAGCAGGACCTGCCGGGCGCGTCCGCCGCCGAGCATTGCAGCGTCGTGTTGCGGCCCTACGGCGTGTTCGGGGTCATCGCCCCGTTCAATTTCCCGGTCGCACTGGCGGTCGGAATGGTTTCGGCCGCGCTGGTCGCCGGCAACACGGTCGTGTTCAAGCCGAGCGAAGCGGCCGGGCTGACCGGGCGCCTGGTCGTCGAGGCGCTGGTCGCGGGCGGCCTGCCTGACGGCGTGCACAACCTGGTCCAGGGCGGCGAGGAGACCGGCAGAGCGATCGTCAACCATCCGCTCATCGACGGCCTCGCCTTCACCGGATCGAACGCCGTCGGAATGACCATGCTGCGCCACGCCGCTGCGGAGACCGCGATGCGCCCGGTGCTGTGCGAGATGGGCGGGAAGAATCCGGCCTTCGTAGCGGCCAGCGCCGACCTGGCGGTCGCGGCATCGGGGGTGGCGCGATCGGCGTTCGGGCTGTCCGGGCAGAAATGCAGCGCGGCTTCGAAAGCCTATGTCGCGCGCGCCATCCTCGACGACTTTCTCAACGCGCTGATTGAGACCAGCGGCAGGCTGGTGGTCGGCGACCCGCGCCGGCAGGACGTGTTCATGGGGCCGGTGATCGACGAGCCCGCGGCCGATCGGCTGGTCGCCGCGGCCGGAGAGGCCGCCCGCGCCGGAAGCGTCCTGCTTGGCGGACAGAAGCTGGCCGACGGGGCGTTCGCGCGCGGTCCCTACGTCCAGCCGACGGTCGTCGCGGGTCTGCCGAGCGATCACCGGATCAATCGCGACGAGCTGTTCGTGCCGTTCCTGAGCGTGCAGACGTTCGACGTGCTCGACGAAGCGATCGCGGACGCCAACCGCAGCGCCTTCGGCCTCACCGCCGGCATTTTCACCCGCGACCAGGGCGAGCTCGACCGCTTCCTCGCGACGATCGAGGCCGGCGTGCTTTACGCCAACCGAGCGAGCGGAGCGACGACCGGCGCGTGGCCGGGGTTCCAGACCTTCTGCGGCTGGAAGGGGTCGGGGACGACCGGCAAGGGCGGGCTCGGCAGTTGGTACGTCCCGCAGTTCCTGCGCGAGCAGAGCCGGACCCTGTTCGCGGCCGGATGAAGCGGCGGGAGCGGTCGACATGATGCGGCGAAACGCACTTATGGTCCTCTTGCTGGGCCTCGCGGCGCCGGCGGCCGCGGAGCGCGAGCCGGTGCTGAAGCAGGTCGACCTGCCGCACTCTTATTACTGGCGCGAGCTGTACCTGCCGCAGCTGACCACGGGTCCGTCGAGCGCCGCCTTCACGCCCGACGGCAAGGCGCTGGTTTACAGCATGAGCGGGTCGCTGTGGCGGCAGGCGATCGGCTCCGACGAGGCGGTCGAGCTAACCCATCCGCGCGCGGCCTACGACTATCAGCCGGATGTCTCGGCGGACGGCAGGACGGTCGTGTTCAGCAGCTACAACGGCGTCGGGATCGAGCTGTGGCGGCTCGATCTCGCGACCGGGGCCGAACGGCAGCTGACCTATGGCGCCGCGGTCAATGTCGAGCCGCGCCTGTCGCCCGACGGCAAGCGCGTCGCCTGGGTGTCGACAAAAGGTACCGGGCACTTCAACCTGTTCATCGCCGACATCGGGCCGAACGGGCTCAGCAACGCGCATCCCTTGCTCGGCGAGCGGCAGAGCAAGATTGCGCGCTATTATTATTCGGCCTTCGACCACGCGATAAACCCGTCCTGGACTCCGGACGGCAGGCACATCCTCTATGTCACCAACAATGAGGTTGCGTGGGGGACAGGTGACATCTGGTCGGTCGCCGTCGACAATCCCGGCGACCGGCGCAAGGTGCTGAGCGAGGAGACCAGCTGGAGCGCCCGGCCCGAGACCTCGCCCGACGGCAAGTCGGTGCTTTTTTCGAGCTACCACGGTCGGCAGTGGCGGCAATTGTGGCTGACGACGCCGGAGGGTGCGGCGCCACTCCCGATGAGCTTCGGCGAGTTCGACCGCTGGAATGCACGCTGGTCGCCGGACGGCACGCGCGTCGCGCTGATCAGCAACGCGGGCAGCAATACAGGGTTGGTCGTTCGTGATGTCGTGGGCGGCGCAGAAATCCAGGTTCGCGCAATCAAGCGGCGCTACAACGGCCCGCGAACCTCGCTTGCGATCGACATTGTCGATGCCCAAGGCAAACCAGTTTGGGCGCGCGTATCGGTACTCGGAAGTGACGGCCGGTCGGGGGATCCGGTCTTTGGCTGGATGCACGGAGACGACGGCTTCGACCGGTCGCTCCAGACGAGCGAAACTCATTATTTCCATTGCGAGGCGCGCTGTGTCGTCGACCTCCCAGCGGGCGATGCCAGAATCTGGGTCCAACGCGGCTTCCGCTCCCTGCCCTGGCAGAAGACGGTGAAGATCATGGCCGGCGCTAATCAAAGCCTCTCGGTCGTGCTTCAGCCCAATGATCTTCCGGCGTCGTTCGGGCGTTTTGTCAGCGCCGACCTGCACGTGCACATGAATTACGGTGGGCACTATCAAGCCGGTCCGGACACACTGGCTCGGCAGATGCGCGCCGAGGACTTGAACGTCGTCTACAATCTCATCGTCAACAAGGAGGAGCGGGTTCCCGACATCGGTTACTTCCGCCCCGATCCGGATCCGATCAGCGGCGATCGCGTGACCATCCTCCATTCCCAGGAATATCACTCCAGCTACTGGGGCCATCTCGGGCTGCTCGGGCTGTCGGACCATTATCTCGCGCCCGGCTTCTCGGCCTACCAGAACAGCCCGCTGGCGAGCCCGTACCCCGACAATGGCGCGATCGCCGACCTTGCCCACGCGCAGGGCGCGCTGGTCGGGTACGTCCATCCGTTCGACACCGTGCCCGACCCGGCGAAGGATAAGTCGCTGACCAACGCGCTTCCCGCCGACGTCGCGCACGGCAAGGTCGATTACATCGAGATCGTCGGCTTCTCCGACCACAAGGCGACCGCGGCCGTGTGGTACAAATTGCTCAACCTCGGCTTCCGCCTGCCGGCCGGCGCGGGGACCGATGCGATGACCAATTACGCCTCGCTGCGCGGGCCGGTCGGGATGAACCGCGTGTTTCTCGACACGCGCGGCGACACGCGGCCCGGGGCCATCAAGGCCGCGCTCAAGGCCGGCCGGACCTTCGCCAGCAACGGCCCGCTGCTCGGCCTCGAGATCGAGGGCAAGCACCCGGGCGACACGATCTCGCGCGGCTCGCCGGGCAAGATCCGCTATCGCATCGCGCTGCGTTCGTTCGTCGCCGTCGATCACCTCGAGCTCGTCCAGAACGGGGCGGTGGTGAAGGCGTTCGCGCTCACCGGCGACCGCCGGAACGTTGACGCCGAGGGAGAGATCGCTGTGGCGAATGACGGCTGGATCCTGCTTCGCGCCTGGAACGACGGCGCGGACCCGCTCGTGCTCGACCTCTATCCCTATGCGACAACCAGCCCGATCTACCTCGACCTGCCTGGCAGCCTGCCACCCGACCCGGTCGACGCGGCCTATTTTGCCGCGTGGCTCGACCGGGTGATCGCCGACGCGGGCAGCCGGACCGATTACCGCACCGCCCGCGAGCGGGAGGGTGTGCTCGATTCTCTGCGCGCGGCCCGCGACCAGTTCCGAAGCCGAGCGGCCGCGAAGTAGCCTCCGCCTCCGCGGGGTCCGGCTTCGTCCGCCGCGAACCTTAATCCAGGATCAGGAAATGCTCCTCGATCGCCGCCGGACCGTCGGTCAGGGCGTTCATCCCGACGCCGCTGCCCAGCCTCTCCTTGATGCGCTCGCGGTCGTTGGCATAGGCGGTGAGCCAGTCGATCATCCCCTGGTCGCAGCGGAGGACTCGCGCGACCTTCAGCTGCTCGGCCATCGCCTCCTGCTCTCGGTCGATCAGCACCTTCTGCTTGTTTGGCGCCGGTCCGTTGGTCAGATATTGGTGGACGTGCCAGGCATCGTGGAAATAGGCGGTCGGGCGCCGCGCCGCCGGCTCCCATTTGAGGAACTCGTCGATCGTCCAGTAAAAGATCCGCTCCTTCTGTGCCATGAAGGAGCGGGTCATGTGCCGGCCCTGGTAGGTGACCTCGCGGAAAATGGTGAGCTGGTTGGTCAGCCGGAAGACCTGCGCCTGCTCGGCGCTCCAGTCCCCGCTCGAGGCGTTGATCACTCCGGCCATCTCGGCGAACTTGGCGGTCAGCAGCGCGCGCTGCGCGGCCGCATCGGCGAGCAGCAGCTCCAGGGTCACGGAATGCCCGAGAATGCTTTCGCTGGTCATGGGTCCCCCGGCTTCAGACGATGCGGCAGATCACGCAATTGATGTCGGCGGTTTCGTCGGTGCTTTTTCTGAGAAGCTCGATCTTCACGTCTTCGGCAAGCGCTCCGCCGGCGGCGAACTTCGTCAGATCGAGCGTGTCGAGCGTGTCGCCCTCGATCAGTTTGCCCGACGTCCGCCGAACCAACTCCCTGTTCAGCGCCTCCGCCGGGATGTCTCCCCAGTGCACGGCCTCGGCCATTTTGCGGTCGGTCGGATTGAACGCCAGCTCGAGGCCGTTCATTAGTTCGAGACCGCCCTTGCTCATGGTCGCATTGCGGCTGCCGTGATGTCCGACCTTGTAGAAGACGGCGCGCTCGAGCAGCTCCTTGCCGGTGGTTTTCGCCCGGTCCGCAGTGCCGGCGAAGTTGACCGATTCCCAGCTCATCCAATTCCCGATCTGCGCGTCCGCCGCGAAGATCAGGACATGCCTGGTCGCAATGATTTCGAACGCGAGAACCAGGCTCGAGTTGTTCGTCCTGTTGTCGAGCTGGAGCGCGAGCTCAGTCGCGGGCATCAGCCATTCATTGTCGATCGTGCGCCAGGATTCATTGTCGTAGTGGTTGTGCAGGAACTCGATGTCCTTACGCGCCTGATCCAGCGGCACGCCCTCGTCGCCGTCGAACGGACTGGTTGGGTCGTCCTCAAGGTTCCGGCCCACGAAATTGACCGCGAGCGCGTTCTGCAGGCTGGACAGTAGCGGCTCGGTGCCCGCGGCGTTGTACGTCAGGTCCTTGTCGTCGAGCTTGTTGAATTTTGAATCGTGTGGCGGCGCCATGACGTAGCAACGGACTTCGTCCGTCAATTCGAGGACATCGCCAGGATCGAGATATTTCGGCGGTCCGAGTTGGGCGAGGCGGTCGCGCGCCCTGCGGACACGGTCTCCCTCAAGACCGAAGGCTGCGGCGAGGGCCGCGTCGGCGCTGAGTGCGCTGCCGTTCGGGTCGTTGAAGCCGAGGAAGCCCATGACCGCACCGAGCGGATCACTGAGGCCGGTGAGACCTTGCGTCTTTTGCAGCGCGGATTGCGCAATGGACAGGGTCCGCGTCGCCTCGCCCTTATACTTGTCAAGCCTCTGGGCTTCGACGTTGCTGCCGTTTTCGGTCCAAGCGAGCCACACCTCCGTGACCGTCCATCCCGTGTCGAACAGCTCTTGCGCGGGGTGGAAGGCCGAGATGTGGTCCCAATGCTCATGGGTGCCGACGACGGCCCGAAGCTTTCCCCTCGTCTTCCGCTGTACGTCGTCGACAACGACCCGAATCCGATCGGCGCCGCCGGGCATCGAGGTGTGGATGCCGCAGTCGATCATGATCCATTGGTCGCCGCCGGAGGATGGCAGCCGCAGCAAGTGGCAGTCGCCCAGGCCGTGACAATAGAGGTGCAACTCAATCCCGGAGGCTGGGCTAGGCATAAACGTCTCCGGGCGCGTGAAGCAGCGCGAACGGCTCGCGCGATTCCAGCGCCCTGCCGAAATAGGCCAGGCGCAGGCCAGAGCTTTCCCCCTCCCGATAATCGTGTTCAAGAACTTCGCGTTTGCGGTCGAGCGTTGAGCGCATCACGGCGTAGCGGATCTCGGGCCCACTCTCGCCACGCGGATTGATGATGAGTGTCGCCCCGCCCCGAAACCAATATGGATCTCCATTGCTAAGTTCCTTCGGTTCCCGCTGCGTTATGACGACGACGATTTCGTCCCGCGGCGATCCGTCCGGACGGACCCGCCGCGACGCGCGCGCATTAGCCACGCTGAAATTGGTCGGGTTGCTTAAACCGGCAGTCCGCTGCTTCCATTCGGGGTCCACTACCGCGTTGCCGTCCTTATCCCGTTCATCGAGATATTTCGGGAGGCCCACCTGCAACCCGAGTTGCGCCGCAACGTGAGAATCTCTCGAAATGCAGTCCGCCAGGTAATCGTGAACCCGGAAACGGCGTCGCTCCGCGCGATGGAAAATCCGCTTGCGCTTCAAGTCGCCGAGCCAGTCGATTTCCATGAGCTTGACGAGTCCAGGAAGCCAGTCGGGGGATCGAATGAGCGTATTCGCGCGCTCTTCCTCGTCCGGGTCGAGGCACTCTTTCGGCGGGTGTTGCCATGAGATCGTCTCAAGCGAGACCGTGCGCAGGTTGCGCGGCAGCAGGCCCCACTTGCGGAAGCTTTCGAGAAACGCGGTTCGGTAGTTAAAACGGTCCTCGTCGACCTGGGCCAGGTCTGCCGTGATCAATGCCCGGAAATAGGTTCCGAAATCGATGTCGACCGGCGGGCAGTAATCGATCGCTCGAACGCACATGCGAAGGACATGGCGCGCCGCGCGGATGGTCTCGTCGGCCAGCCTGGCGACGAGGTTTGGATGCAGCGCACCGGGCTTCAATACTCCACTGCCTTCGGTGGCCAGTTCAATCAGGCCCGAGCAGCGGCGTTCGACGATCGCCGTGAATGCATCATAAACGGCTTTGACGAGAATCGACCCCCGCTCGTGCACCTCGAAACTGTTGCGGTAGGTCACCGTGTCCGGGAACTTGGAATAGTCGCGCAGCGCGCCGCCGCGCTGGGTCGATTCGCCGAACTGCTTGGCCAGCCCCGAAAGCAGGTCCATCGCCGATGTCCCGCGGGCGCGGGCGATTTCGGAGGCGACGAGGTCCGGGTACATGAAGTGCTCGAACAAGGCGACGATGTCGGCGAAGCCCTCGTGGAAAGCGAGAACGTCGGGGTTGGAGTTCTCGCGGTAGCCGCGCGCCGCGCCGTCGAGGATGGCGTGCGTCATCTCATGCGCGATGATGTCGCTCGACAGGCATGAGAAGACCATGGTGCCGCCGGGCGTCATCGCGTCGTCCGAGGCTTCGCTCGGGAAATAGCCGAACAGGATCGCACCCCGCTGCGGGCTATAAAAGGCATTCTGTGCACGCAACGCGTGCGGGTAGAGCCGCAGCCGTTGCACATATATCCAGTCGCGGCGCTTCGCCCCGGTACCGGGCCGTCGCGGCTGCCACAGGACGACTCTGCCCAGGGCCTGTTCGAAAATTTCGATGGTCCGCATCGCAACGGCGTAGACCATCTGCTGGTGGAATTGCGGGTTCCCCTCGGACGGTTCAAGCCCATCGATCGCCATGATGCGCAGGTCCTGGAGATCGACGGGCGCGTAGAAGCGGTTCGACGCCGGATCGACGTCGACCACCTCGAGATATTCGCCGACTGGCCCCGGTTTGAAGGCCGGTCGGTGTTCGTAGCGAACCGGAATCGTGTCGGTGCGCAGTTCGTAGGTCTTGAGGGAACTCCCGAGGCTCGGATCGAGCGCGAATATCCGGAGCTTCCGAAACAGCGGCGTCGGGGTCTCGGCCATCAGATCAATCGCCGCGGCGGTTCGCGATTTGGGCCGCGCTCCGGCGTCCGATCATTGAGTCGACAGGCGATGAACATGCCAACGGTCTCGTCTTCGAGGCGCGCGATCGAGCCAGTCGGCACACTGACCCCCGGGTTATCCGTTAAATTGCGATTCAATTCAATCGGTCAGCCTGCCCGAAATGGACTCTTCGGTGGCCGCTCAATCGAACCGGTTACGCTCCATTGGCCCGCTACGCGCTGGGGTCGCCGCCGATCCAGGTTCGCTGCACTCGCAAATCGGCGTCGAGCAAAGCGAGGTCGGCGCGGCAGCCGGGGGCGATGCGGCCGAGCTCGCGGTCGAGCCGGAGGAAGGCGGCGGGGGCGGCGCTGGCCATGGCGAAGGCGGTCTCGGGCGCGAGGTCGAGCAGCCCGATCGCGTTGCGCACTGCCCAGGCCATGTCGAGGTCCGACCCGGCCAGCCGGCCGTCCTCGTCGAAGCAGGCCCCGTCGCGCGCGACGATGCGCTTGCCCTGGAGCACGAACTCCTTCGATTCGGAGCCGACCGTCGGCATCGCGTCGGTCACCAGCATGAACCGGTCGTGCGGCTTGCACTTGAGCGCGATCCTGAGCGTGGCGGGAGCGACGTGCTGGTCGTCGACGATGATCCCGCACCAGGCCGAATCGCTCTCGAGCGCCGCGCCGACCACCCCGGGCTCGCGCGCGCCGAGCGGCGACATGGCGTTGAACAAATGGGTGATGCCGGTCAGCCCGGCGGCGATCGCCGCTTCGACCTCGGCATATTTGCCGTTGCTGTGGCCCGCGGCGACGATCACTCCGGCCGCGGCGAGGCGCGCGATCATCTCCGGCGTGGTGCATTCCGGAGCGACCGTGACCAAAGTCCGGCCGCGTTTCATCGACGTCAGCACCGCCCAACCTTCCTCGTCGAGCGCGCGAATCTTGTCGGCATCGTGGATGCCCTTGCGATGCTCGTTGAGGAACGGCCCCTCGATGTGGATCCCGAGCACGCCGGGAACGCCCTGGTCGATCGCCGCTTCGACCGCTTCGATCCCCGATTGGATGACGTGCAGGTCGTCGCTGATCAGCGTCGGCAGGAAGCCGGTCGTGCCGAACGCGCGATGGGCGCGGCCGATGGTGGCGATGGTCTCAACCGTCGGCGCGTCGTTGAACAGCGCGCCGCCGCCGCCGTTGACCTGTGTGTCGATGAAGCCGGGCACGAGCAGACCGCCGCCGAGGTCGTGGCGGTCGGCGGCGGCGGGGACCTCGGCGTCGTCGACCACGGCCGCGATGCGGCCCGCTTCGATGACCACGGCCTTGCCCGCGACGACCCGGCCGTCGAGCAAGGTGCGGCCGTTGACGAGCGCCCCCGTCACAGCGTCTCGGTCACTTTGGTGAGGTGCGGCGGCCGGTCCGGATCGAGGCCGCGGACGAGCGCCGCCGCGTTGGCGGCGCGGTACAGCGCCATGATCTGCAGCAGCGGCTCGATCAGCGGATGAGCCGGCGGCACCGGCAGGTCGCGGCCGGCGACGAACACCGCCGCCCCGCGCGCTGCGAGATCGGCGGCGAGCTCGTCGATCCCGGCCGCGGTCTCGTCGTCCTGGCGGAACATGAGCAGCGGGAAGCCGGGGCCGACCAGCGCCATCGGTCCGTGCCGCACCTCGGCCGCGCTGAACGCCTCGGCCGGGATGCGACAGGTCTCCTTGAGCTTGAGCGCTGCCTCCTGGGCGACCCCGAAGCCGGGGCCGCGGCCGATCACGAACAGGCTCCGCGCCCCGGCCAGGCAATCGACCAGCGGCGACCAGTCGCAACGCCAGGCCGCGCGCAGCAGGTCCGGAGCGGCCTTGAGCTCGGCGAGCAGCACGCGATCGCCGCTCCATTCGGCGACCAGGTGGAGGATCGCGGCCAGCGCCGCGAGGTAGGATTTGGTCGCGGCGACGCTCCGCTCGGCGCCGGCGCGCAGCGGCACCGCGACATCGGCGGCGTCGGCCAGGAGCGAGCCCTCGGCGTTGACCAGGGCGACGGTCAGCGCGCCGGCCGACCTGGCCGCAGTCAGGCCGGCGAGGATGTCGGGGCTCCGGCCCGACTGCGAGATGGCCAGCGCCAGCATTCCCGACACGTCGGGCATGCCGCCGTAGACCGAGGCGATCGACGGCGCGGCGGAGGTGGTCAGCACCTGGACCCGGGTCTCGATCACATATTTGGCGAAGGTCGCGGCGTGATCCGAGCTGCCGCGGGCAAAGGTCAGGACGCCGCGCGGCGGCGCGGCGCGCAGGCGCTCGGCGAGACCGCCGACGATCGCGGCGTTCGCGTCGAGCTGGCGGGCGACGACGTCAGCCGACTCGGCGGCTTCCGCGAACATTCGCGTCGTTTCGGGCGCGGCGTGCGTCATGCCCGCGCGTTCAGCTCGGCGACGAAGTCGTAGGCGTCGCCGCGGTACCAGCTCTGGGTCGCCTCGATCACCCGCCCGTCGTCGAGGAACCCGCGGCGCTCGATGTACAGCGCGGGCGCGCCCGGCTCCAGCCCGAGCAGCTTGGCGCGCTCGCCGTCGAGGCGCACCGCGCGCAGCCGCTGCAGCGCCCGGGTCGGGCGGTTTCCGGCGGCCTTGAGCGCGGTGTAGAGCGAGTCGCGGACGGTATCGGCGCTGGCCAGGCCGAAGCCCGGGATGGTCGAATATTCGAGCGCCATCGGCGACTCGTCGGCGAAGCGGATGCGGTGGAAGCGATAGACCGGCGTCCCGGGGCTCAGGCCGAGGGTCAGCGATTCCTCGGGCGTCACCGTGCCCGACGCGCGCAACAGCCACTCGCTGCGCGGGGTCCGGCCGCGCGCCGTCATGTCCTCCGAGAACGAGGTGAGCTTGGCGAACTGCTTCTCGACCCGACCGCTGACGAACGTGCCAGCGCCCTGGCGGCGGGTCAGCAGCCCGTCCGCGACCAGTCCGTCGAGCGCCTTGCGGATGGTGATTCGCGACACCCCAAATTCGCTCGCCAGCTCGCGCTCCGGCGGGAGTGCGTCCTGCGGGCCGAGGAGCGAGGTCTCGATCGCGCGCTGAAGCGCGTCGCGCAGCCGGCGGTAGAGCGGGCCCTTGCCCTCCAGGCTCCCGATTCGCTCGGCCAGGCTCGACACGATTTCCTCCTCCCCGCTCGATTCGTATAATACCAATATGGGACCAAACGCCAACGAATATTTTCGGCCGAAGGCGAATCCCCTCTATGCGAACCTTTCTCTTGACCTTTTGCTACAGTTGATGGATTGTAGGCCAATTGCGAACCAATGGTATCGCTTTGGACCTAGAAGTTAAGACGGGGTCCATGGGGGAAGAGGGGAGAGACATGGCTATTCGGCACATGCTGATTGGGTCGGCAAGCGCGCTTGGGCTGCTGGCCGGGACCGCGCACGCGCAATCGACGGATCCGAATCAACCGCCGACCAACGCGCCGCCGTCGGGCAACGTCCAGGCGCCGCCGAGCGACACCGGCAGCGGCGACATCGTCATCACCGGCATCCGCGGCTCGGCCGCCGCGTCGATCCGGGCGAAGCGCGCCTCCTCGGTCATTTCCGACGTGCTCACCGCCGAGGATATCGGAAAGTTCCCCGACAAGAACGTCGCCGAGGCGCTGCAGCGCATTCCCGGCGTGGTCATCAATCATACGTTCGGCGAGGGCGAGCGGGTCAGCGTCCGCGGCACCGACACCAACCTCACCAAGACCTTGCTCAACGGCCACAATGTCGCGACCGCCGACTGGTTCATCGAGGACCAGCTCGCCGCGACCCGGTCGTTCAACTACCTGACCCTGCCGTCCGAAATCGTCGGCCAGCTCGAAGTCTACAAGAGCCCGCAGGCGGACATCGAGGAAGGCGGAGTCGGCGCGACCATCAACGTCCACACCCGCAACCCGCTCGACCTCGACCCGCTGACTATCTCGGCGTCGGCGCAAATGGTCTACAGCGAGCGGGCCAAGAAATGGGACCCGCAGGGCTCCGGCCTGATCAGCTGGAAGAACGGCGGCGACACGTTCGGCGTGCTCGTCGGCGCGGTCTACCAGAAGCGCCGGATCCGCCGCGACGGAGTCGAGGTGCTGACCTATTTCAACGACCCGGCAGTCGCCGGCGGGGCGACCATCCCCGGCCTGATCGGGTCCGCGCTGTTCCAGCAGGAGCGCGAGCGCTACGGCGGCAATGTCGGCATCCAGATCCGCCCGTCCGACGCGTTCGAGGTCAACGTCACCGGCCTCTACACCCGGTTCAACGCCGACAACTTCAACCAGAACTTCATGGCCTGGGGGTCGCAGGCGATCGGCGGCGGCGGAACGCTGACCAACTTCACGGTCGAGGACGACACCGTCACCAGCGGCACGATCACCTCGACCCCGACGGGGCGCGGTGTCGTGTTCGATGCGATCGACCGCCTGGCCTTTTCGGAAGTCTGGTCGGGCGACTTCGACGCCCTGTGGCACCCGAGCGATCTCGCCACGGTCCACTTCAAGACCGGCTACACGAAGGCCCGCGGCAATACCAAGGCGCAGCCTTTCTATGAGGGCGGCGCTCCGGCCAGCTTCGACTTCGATCTGACCGGCCGCACGCCGCAGGTCACCTTCCACGGGATCGATCCGACCGATCCCAACGATCTCGCGTTCGACTTCGGGTCGCTCCACAAGATCACCAACAGCGACAAGGAATGGTACGGCTACGCCGACTATGAGCAGAAGCTCGACCTGGGGCCGATCAACGCGATCAAGCTCGGCGCCAAATATACCGACCACGACCGCAAGACGGGCTTCCTCGCCACGACCTTCGGCGGCTTCTTCCTGCCGCTGGCGGGGACGGCGTGCGGCGGCCCATGCACGTCGGCCGACTTTGCCGACGGCTCGACGCCGGGCGACTTCCTCGAGAACATCGCCCTGGCCGGGACCCTGACTCAATATTGGCAGGTCGACCGGCACACGCTCGAGCAAATCTACCTGAACTTCCCGCACCCGCGGGTACTCAACCCGACCGAGAACTATTCGATCAACGAGAAGACCTACGGCGGCTACGCGATGGCCAAGTTCGGCGGCGACAACTGGCGCGGCAACATCGGCCTGCGCGTCGTCCGCACCGACCAGACCTCGCGCGGCAACCAGCTGTTCGCGTCCAACCCGCCGCCGGACGCCACGCCCAATCCGTTCGGAGCGTTCGTCCCGATCTCGATCAAGAAGCATTACACCGACTTCCTGCCGAGCGCGAACGTCAGCTTCGACCTCAATCCGCACATGGTGCTGCGGTTCGCCGCGGCGCGGACCATGGCCCGGCCCGACTATACCGCGATCGTCCCGCGGGTCAGCCTCAACCCCGGAGCGCTGACCGGCAGCGGCGGCGACCCGAGGGTCAAGCCGTTCCGCGCCGACCAGTATGACGTGTCGTTCGAATGGTATCCCGACCGCGAAACGATCGTCGCCGCGGCGCTCTACTACAAGGATATCCAGTCCTACATCGTGAATACGACCACCCAAGAAGTGTTCCCGATCGAGACTCTGACCCCGAACCTGTCACGCTGCACCTTGGTCAGCGGCGACACCTACAACTGCCTGTTCGACATCAACCGCACCTCGAACGGTCCGGGCGGCAGCAACAAGGGGTTCGAGCTGCAGGTGTCGCGGCCGATCTGGGGCGGCTTCGGAGTGATCGGCAACTACACTTACTCCGACGCCAAATCGAGCAACGGCGACCCGATCCCAGGCAACTCCAAGCATGCCTTCAACCTGACGCCTTATTACGAGCGCGGCCCGCTGTCGGTGCGCCTGGCGTACACCTACCGGTCGAAATTCTTCATCAACATCGACCGGGCGACGCCGCTCAACCAGAAGGCGACCTCGCAGCTCGATGCGTCGGCGAGCTTCAAGCTCAGCGACAATTTCTGGATCACGGCCGACGCGATGAACCTCACCAACGAGAAGATCGAGCTCTACTCCGGATCGACCGTCCGGCCGCGCGCGATCTACGACAACGGCCGGCAATTCTATATCGGTGCGCGGTTCCGCTATTGAGCGGGGGAAACGGCGCGGGACAGCATATGTCCCGCGCCGGTGAACCGGAGGGGAAGGCCGAGGGTGACGCGCAAGCTGCTGTTCCTGGCCGCGCTGCTTTCCGGACCGGCGACGGCGTCACCGCCAAAGTTGCTGCCACTGCCGAGTCACGTGACGGAACACCGGGGTGCCTTTCGTCTTTCCCCTTCGGAAGCGATCCGGGTTCCGCCGCGTGACCAAGGCGCGGCGAGCGCCGCCCGCTACCTCGCCACCCTCTTGCGCAGCAGCAACGGCCTCGACCTCAAGGTGCGTCAGGGCAGCGGCGCGATCCGCTTCGTCCGGGCGCGCGGGTTCGCGCCCGAAGGCTATGCCGTCGCGTCCGACCCGCACGGGCTGACGGTCAGCGCGAGCAGCGACGCCGGCCTGCTCTACGGGGCGGTCACGGCGTGGCAGCTGGCGAGCGGCGACGAGCCCAATGTCATCCCCGTCGTCGCCATCCGCGACGCGCCGCGCTTCCGCTGGCGCGGGCTGATGCTCGACAGCGCCCGCCATTTCCAATCGCCGGCGTTCGTCCGCAAGCTGCTCGACTGGATGGCGGTCAACAAATTGAACGTGCTGCACTGGCATCTGGTCGACGACCAGGGCTGGCGGCTCGAGATCAGGAAGTATCCGCGGCTGACCGGCGTGGCGGCGTGGCGCGTGCCGGCGACCGCGCCGGGCGCTCCGCCGCTGCCCCGGGTCGGCGGCTATTACACGCAGGCCGAAGTGCGTGCGCTCGTCGCTTATGCGGCGGCGCGCAACATCACGATCGTTCCGGAAATCGAGATGCCCGGGCACGCGCTGTCGGCGATCCGCGCCTATCCCGCGCTCGGCACGGGCGCGGCGGTGCCGCCCGGGGTCGAATCCGACTGGGGCGTCTTCCCCTGGCTGTACAACGTCGACGATCAGACCTTCGGCTTCCTCGAGGATGTGCTGGGCGAGGTGATGGCGCTGTTCCCATCGCGTTTCATCCACGTCGGCGGCGACGAAGCGGTCAAGGAACAGTGGCACGCCAGCCCGCAAATCCAGGCGCGGATCAAGGCGCTCGGGCTCAAGGACGAGCATGCGCTGCAAAGCTGGTTCATGTCGCGCATCGGCAGGTACCTCGCCGCTCACGGACGGCGGATGATCGGCTGGGACGAAATTCTGCAGGGCGGCATCCCGGCCAATGCGACGATCATGTCGTGGCAGGGCACCAGCGGCGCGATCGCCGCCGCCAAGGCGGGGCACGATTCGGTGCTCAGCGCCGCGCCGACCCTCTATTTCGACAACCGCCAGGGGTTCGGCGAGCTCGAGCCGCCGGGCCGCGGCAACCTCGTCGATTTGAAGAGCGTCTATGCCTTCGACCCGTTGCCGCCGGAGCTGACTGCGAGCGAGCGCAAGCATGTCCTCGGGCTGCAGGGGAATCTGTGGACCGAGCATGTCCGCACCGAAGACCGTGCGGCGTGGAACAGCTTCCCGCGGGCGAGCGCGGTGGCCGAGATCGGCTGGTCGAACCGCACGGACTTCGCCGGCTTCATCGACCGGCTCGTGCCCCAGATCGAGCGAATGCGGGCGCTCGGCCTGACCCCCGCGGCGAGCGCCTTCGCGGTGACTCCGGCGATCGATTTTCGGCCTCCCGCGGACGAGGCGACGATCGCCTTGTCGAGCGAAGCGGGGCTGCCGATCCGGTACACACTGGACGGCAGCATCCCGACCAAGGCCTCGCCGCTCTACGCGCAACCGCTGACCCTGCGCTTCCCGGCGCGGCTGCGCGCGGCGAGCTTCGCCGGCGACCGCGCGCTGGCGGGACAATTGGACCAGCGCGTCGACTCGCAATCCGTGCGCCGCCGTGGCGACGAGCGTTTGAAGACCTGCACCGACAAGGTCCGCCTGGCGCTCGAGGATGATTATCCGGCTGCGGGCCCGCGCGCGGTGTTCCTGACCGACATTTTCAACCCGTGCTGGATTTTCGCTGCGGCGCCGCTCGGCGGCGCCCGCCGGATCGCGATCGACGTCGGGCAGGTGCCGTTCAACTTCCAGGTCGGCAAGGACGTCGAGGGCATCAAATTCCGTCCGCCCGCGACTCCGGATGGCGAGTTCGAGGTCCGCGCGCCGGGCTGCGACGGCGAGCGGATCGCCGTGCTGCCGCTTGGCCCCGCGCGCGCCAACCCGGGGGTGACTCGGCTGGTTGCGCCGATCGTGCCGCGCGCCGGCAACCAGGATCTGTGCATCACCTACACCGCGACCGGGGTGAACCCGATGTGGGTGGTGGACGGCGTCGAGCTCTTGACCCAATGAGCGACATCGTCCTCGTCGCGCCGTTCGCCGGCTGGCTCACTCCGCTGGAGGAGGTGCCCGACCCGGTGTTCGCCGAGCGGATGATGGGCGAGGGCATCGCCATCGACCCGATCGAGCCGGTGCTGCGCGCCCCAGCCGACGCGACGGTGATCGCGATCCCCGAGACCGCCCATGCCGCGACGCTGCGGCTCGCCAACGGCGCCGAGCTGCTGATCCACGTCGGCCTCGAGACGGTCGCGCTCGGCGGGACCGGCTTTCGCGCGCTGAGCTCGGCCGGGGCCGAGGTGAAGGCCGGCGACCCGCTGATCGAGATCGACCTCGATACAGTGGCCCGCGGCGCGCTGAGCCTGGTCACGCCGATCGTCGTCGCCAGTGACGGCTTTGCGCTCGAGCTCGAACGGCCGTCGCGCAGCGTTGCGCTGGGCGAGCGGATCGCGACCGTCCGGGCCGCCGCGGCCACGCCATCGCACGCGGCCGCCGGCGATGCCTACGAACGGACGGTGCGGATCGATGCGGCGCACGGGCTGCACGCCCGCCCGGCGGCACGGATCGCGGCGCTGCTGCGGCCGTTCGCGGCCGAGGTCAGCCTCGCCGTAGCGGATCGCAGCGCCAACGCGCGCAGCACCGTCGCCATGCTCGGCCTCGGCGTGCGCAGCGGCGACGAATTGCGCATCGTCGGCCGCGGCGCGGACCGCGCGGCCGCGGTCGATGCGGTGGCCGGGCTGATCGCCGGCGGCGTCGGCGAAGCGCCCGCAAGCGAGGCTCCGGTCGCGCCGCTGCGGGCGGCCGGGGGCCCCGTCACCGCCTCGCCCGGGCTCGCCGTCGGGACGGTCGTCCAGCTCCGGCTCGCCGATTTGCCGGTCGCGCGCGACGGCGCCGGGGTGGCCGAGGAACGCGCGAGGCTGGCGCTGGCGCTCGAAGCGGTCGCCGGGTCGCTGATCGAGACCGACCTCGTCGCCGCCGAGCTTGCCGCGGCGCATCGCGAGCTGCTCGGCGACCCCGACCTCATCGCCCGGGCCAATTCCGAAATCGACGAGGGGCGCAGCGCGGGCTTCGCCTGGCGCAGCGCCTGCGCGGCCGCGCGCGAGGCGATCCGCGCGACCGGCGACCCGTTGCTGATCGAGCGCGCCGCCGATCTCATGGACCTCGAGCGGCGGGTAATCGCCGAGCTCGCCGGCGAAGCCCCGGTCGCTGCGCCCGACCTTCCGCCCGAGACGATCCTGATCGCGCCCGACCTGCTGCCGTCGCAGCTGCTGGCGATCGACAAGTCGCGGCTCGCCGGCATCTGCACGGCGGACGGCGGGCCGACTTCGCATGTCGCGATCCTCGCCGCGTCGGCGGGCATCCCGATGCTCGTCGCGGCGGGCGCGGACGTGCTCGAGATCCCCGACGGCACGACTGCGATCCTCGACGCCGACCAGCGCCGGCTCGACGGCGCGCCGTCGCCCGAGCGGCTGGACGAGGTGCGGGCGCTGGTCGCGGATCGGCGCAAGCGCCGCGCCGCCGAAGCCCGCGACGCGCGCGAGCTGTGCTTCACCGCCGATGGCGAGCGGATCGAAGTGTTCGCCAATCTCGGCTCGGTCGAGGACGCCCATGCCGCGGTCGCGGCCGGCGCCGAGGGCTGCGGGCTGCTGCGCACCGAATTCCTGTTCCTCGACCGCGCCACGCCACCGGACAAGGACGAGCAGCAGCGGGTCTATGGCGAGATCGCGACGGTGCTCGGCGAGCGGCCGCTGATCCTCCGCACGCTCGATCTCGGCGCCGACAAGAGCGTGCCCTACGTCGCCCTCGGCAGCGAGGACAATCCGGCGCTCGGCCTGCGCGGCATCCGCTTGAGCTTCGCCCGGCCCGACCTGCTCGCGACCCAGCTCGCCGCGATCGTCGCGGCGGTCCCGCCGGCGCAATGCCGGATCATGCTGCCGATGATCACCGAGGTTGACGAGCTCAAGCAGGTCCGGCGGCTGCTCGACGGCGCGGCGCAGGGCGCCGGGCTGAAGGAGCGCGTCGCGCTCGGCGTGATGATCGAGACTCCGGCCGCCGCCGTCCTCGCCGATTCGATCGCCGCCGAAGCCGACTTCCTGTCGGTCGGGACCAACGACCTCACCCAATATGTCCTCGCCGCCGACCGCGGCAACGCCGCCGTCTCGGCCAAGGCCGATGCGCTCCATCCGGCCGTGCTGCGGCTGATCCGCCATGCGGCCGAGGGCGCGCGCAAGCACGGCAAATGGACCGGGGTGTGCGGCGGGCTCGCGTCGGATCCGATCGCCGCTTCGATCCTGATCGGGCTTGGCGTCACCGAGCTGTCGGTCGCGCCCGCGGCGGTCGCGACGATCAAGGCCGGGGTTCGCCACCTCAAGCTGGCCGACTGCCGGGCGCTGGCCGAGCGCGCCTGCGCGGCAGCCTCGGCGCATGAGGTGCGGACCATCGCCGCGGAGGCGCTGGAATGAAGCTTCGGGTCGAGAAACTGCAGCCGCTCGGCCGCGCTCTGATGCTGCCGATCGCGGTGCTGCCGATCGCCGCGCTGCTGCTCCGGCTAGGCCAGTCGGACATGCTCGACATCCCGTTCGTCGCCGCGGCCGGCAATGCGATCTTCGCCAACCTCGGGCTGATCTTCGCCGCCGGCGTCGGGGTCGGCCTGGCGCGCGAGAACCACGGCGCCGCGGCGCTCGCCGGAGTGGTCGGCTACGTCGTCGTCACCGAGGGGGCGAAGGCGTTGCTGCGGCTGCCGGGCGATGTCGTAAGCCTGTCCGAGGTCGAGCACGCGGCGTGGCGCGCCAAGGAGATCGCCAAGCTCAGCGTGCCCGCCGGAATCCTCTCCGGGATCACCGCGGGGCTGCTCTACAACCGTTTCTCGAACATCAAGCTGCCCGATTACCTCGCCTTCTTCGGCGGGCGCCGCTTCGTGCCGATCGCCGCGGGCCTGGCGGGGATCCTTGGCGCAGTGCTGTTCGGCTACGGCTTTCCGTGGTTCGAAACCGGCATCGATACGCTCAGCCGCTGGGTGGTCGGGGCGGGGCCGATCGGCCTGTTCCTGTACGGGCTGCTCAACCGGCTGTTGCTGATCACCGGCCTGCATCACATTCTAAACAATATCGCCTGGTTCCTGCTCGGCGACTTCCACGGCGCGACCGGGGACTTGAAGCGCTTCTTCGCCGGCGACCCCAGCGCGGGCGGCTTCATGTCCGGCTTCTTCCCGGTGATGATGTTCGGCCTCCCTGCCGCCTGCCTCGCCATGTACCGCAACGCCCTGCCCGAGCGGCGCAAGGCAGTCGGCGGCCTGCTCTTGAGCGTGGCCCTGACCTCGCTCCTCACCGGCGTGACCGAGCCCATCGAGTTCCTGTTCATCTTCCTCGCGCCGCTGCTGTTCCTGGTCCATGCGGTGCTGACCGGCCTCGCCATGGTGATCATGGACGCGCTCGGGGCGAAGCTCGGCTTCGGCTTTTCCGCCGGCCTGTTCGACTATGTGCTGAACTACGGCCTCGCGACCCGGCCGCTGCTCCTGCTCCCGGTCGGGGCCGCTTATGCGCTGATCTATTACGCCACCTTCAGCTGGTGCATCCGCCGCTTCAACCTGGCGACTCCGGGACGCGAGCCGCAGGGCGAAGCCGCAACGCCGTACGAGGCTCCCGTCGGCGAGCGCGGGCAGCGGTTCGTCGCTGCACTGGGCGGCCCGTCCAACCTCAAGTCGGTCGACGCTTGCACCACCCGGCTGCGGCTGAGCCTCGCCGATCCCGCGGCGATCGACGAACCGGCGCTGCGCGCGCTCGGAGCGCGGGGAATCGTGCGGCCCGGCGGCGACTCGCTGCAGGTCGTGCTCGGCCCGATTGCCGACCAGGTGGTCGAGGAAATCCGCGCCGCGCGGTCGGTCACCGGCGACGGTCTGGCGGCGGCCATCGCCCGGGCGCTCGAACCGGCGGGCATGCGTTCGGTCGCGGTGCGCGGCAGCCGGCTGCTGGTCGAGCTCGACGAGCCGTCGCGCCTGGCCAAGGCCGAGCTCGACGCGCTCGGGACGCGCGGTTGGGTGATCGTCGGCCGCGGGGTCCAGCTGATCATCGGCCCCGGGGCCGAGGCGGTGGCCGCGGCGCTGCCGACGCCATGACCGCGCCGCGCGCCTGCGGCCGAATCGCGACCCTGACCCTCAATCCGACGATCGACACCGCGCTCGAAGCCGAGGCGATGGTCCATACCGACAAAATCCGCACGTCGGGCGAGCGGCTCGATCCCGGCGGGGGCGGGATCAACGTCGCCCGGGTCCTGGTTCGCTTCGGGGCGCCGGTCGCGGCGATCTTCATGGCCGGCGGCTCGACCGGCCGACTGCTCGACCGCCTGCTCCAGCGCGAGGGCGTAGAGCGGATGTCCGTGCCCATTGCCGGCGAGACCCGGGTCAGCGTCACGGTCCACGAACGCTCGACCGGCCACGAATATCGGCTGGTCCCGGAAGGTCCGGTCCTGTCCGAGCCCGAATGGCAGGAATGCCTGCGGCAGATCGGAGAGACGGAGTGCGACTGGTTCGTCGCCAGCGGCTCGCTGCCGGGCGGCGTGCCGCATGACTTCTACGCGCGCGTGGCCGAGATCCTGCGCGACCGCGCGACCCGGTTGGTGGTCGACGCGCCGGCCGGACAACTGGCGCCGGCCCTGGCAGGCGGCGGCCTGTTCCTGGTCAAGCCGAGCCGCGACGAGCTCGAGCAATTGTCCGGCGCGGCGCTGGCGGAGACCGAGAGCGTGATCGAGGCGGCGCGGCGGATCGTGTCGGATGGCGGCGCCCAGAACGTCGCGGTCAGCCTCGGCGGGGACGGCGCGGTGCTGGTCGATGGCAGCGGCGCCTTCGTCATGCCGGCGGTGCCGGTCGCGGCGCGCAGCGCGGTCGGCGCGGGCGACAGCTTCCTCGCCGCCATGACCTACGCCTTCGCCTCCGGCGCCGACGGCTCGACCGCACTGCGCCTCGGGGTCGCCGCCGGCGCCGCGGCGACTCTCTCGCCCGGCACCGACCTGTGCCATCCGTGGGACGTCACTCGACTCGCCGCGCAGCTCGGCCGCGCGGTCCACTCTTGATCGACCGTTCCGCTGGTGTAAGAACCTGTGGATTAACGTTAATTTTTTACAGACCGGAAACCTAAAGGTCTGATAGAGTAAAGTCATGGCGGTCGGGAGGCCGCCATTGGTCAACCTGAGTGGGGGGGAACCACGACGGAGACCGAGTAGTGAACGTACAGGCCCCGCGGGACTTCATCGATCGCCGCCAGCTGGTTAGCGCCTTGCGCGCGCTCCGCCGCGGCGATTTCAGCGTCCGCCTGCCCGAAGCCGTCGACGGCATCGACGGCGAGATTGCCAGCCTCTTCAACGAAGTGGTCGGCATGAACGACGCCATCACCACGGAGTTCGAGCGCCTCGCCAAGGTCGTCGGCAAGGAAGGCAAGATCACGCAGCGCGCCCGCGTCCGTGGCGCCAGCGGCGGGTGGGACACCAAGCTCCGCGCCGTCAACGAGCTGATCGACGACATGGTCCAGCCGACCGCCGAAGTGTCGCGCGTGATCGGCGCGGTCGCCAAGGGTGACCTGTCGCAGGCGATGGTGGTCGAGATCGACGGCCGTCCGCTGCGCGGCGAGTTCCTGCGCATCGGCAAGGTGGTCAATACGATGGTCGAGCAGCTGGCCTCGTTCGCCTCCGAAGTGACGCGCGTGGCGCGCGAGGTCGGCACCGAGGGCAAGCTCGGCGGCCAGGCCAAGGTCAAGGGCGTCGCCGGGACGTGGAAGGACCTCACCGACAACGTCAACGCCATGGCCACCAACCTCACCGGCCAGGTGCGCAACATCGCCGAGGTGACGACTGCCGTCGCACGCGGCGACCTGTCGAAGAAGATCACCGTCGAGGTGAAGGGCGAAATCCTCGAATTGAAGAACACCATCAACGTGATGGTCGACCAGCTGAACGGCTTCGCGTCGGAGGTGACCCGCGTCGCCCGCGAGGTCGGCACCGAGGGCAAGCTCGGCGGCCAGGCGCGGGTCGAGGGCGTTGCCGGGACCTGGGCCGACCTCACCGACAACGTCAACCTGATGGCCGATAATCTGACCGGCCAGGTGCGCAACATCGCCGAGGTGACGACCGCGGTCGCCAAGGGCGACCTGTCGAAGAAGATCACGGTCGACGTGAAGGGCGAGATCCTCGAGCTCAAGAACACCATCAACACCATGGTCGACCAGCTCAACGGCTTCGCCTCCGAGGTGACTCGCGTGGCGCGCGAAGTCGGCACCGAGGGCAAATTGGGCGGCCAGGCGCAGGTGCCGGGCGTCGCCGGGACCTGGGCCGACCTCACCGACAATGTGAACCAGCTGGCGAACAACCTCACCGGCCAGGTGCGCAACATCGCCGAGGTCACCACCGCCATCGCCCGCGGCGACCTCTCCAAGAAGATCACGGTCGACGTCAAAGGCGAGATTCTCGAATTGAAGGACACCATCAACACGATGGTTGACCAGCTCAATTCTTTCGCCTCGGAAGTGACGCGCGTGGCGCGCGAAGTGGGCTCGGAGGGCAAGCTCGGCGGCCAGGCGCAGGTCGAAGGCGTCGCCGGCACCTGGGCCGACCTCACCGACAACGTCAACCTGATGGCCGCGAACCTGACGGGCCAGGTGCGCAACATCGCCGAGGTGACGACCGCGGTCGCCAAGGGCGATTTGTCGAAGAAGATCACGGTCGACGTGAAGGGCGAGATCCTCGCCCTCAAGAACACCATCAACACCATGGTCGACCAATTGAACGGCTTTGCCTCAGAGGTGACCCGCGTCGCCCGCGAGGTCGGCACCGAGGGCAAGCTCGGCGGCCAGGCCCGGGTCGAGGGCGTCGCCGGCACCTGGGCCGACCTGACCGACAATGTGAACCTGATGGCCGGCAATCTCACCGGCCAGGTGCGCAACATCGCCGAGGTGACCACGGCCGTCGCGCTCGGCGACCTGTCGAAGAAGATCACGGTCGACGTGAAGGGCGAGATCCTCGAGCTCAAGAACACGATCAACGTGATGGTCGATCAGTTGAACGGCTTCGCGTCCGAGGTGACTCGCGTCGCGCGCGAGGTCGGCACCGAGGGCAAATTGGGCGGCCAGGCGCAGGTGCCGGGCGTCGGCGGGACGTGGAAGGATTTGACCGACAACGTCAACGCCATGGCCGCAAACCTCACCGGCCAGGTGCGCAACATCGCCGACGTGACCACCGCCGTCGCGCTCGGCGATTTGTCGAAGAAGATCACGGTCGACGTGAAGGGCGAGATCCTCGAATTGAAGAACACCATCAACACGATGGTCGACCAGCTGAACTCGTTCGCGTCCGAAGTGACCCGCGTCGCGCGCGAAGTGGGCACCGAGGGCAAGCTCGGCGGCCAGGCGCAGGTGCCGGGGGTGGCCGGGACGTGGGCGGACCTGACCGACAACGTCAATTTGATGGCCGCGAACCTCACCGGCCAGGTGCGCAACATCGCCGACGTGACCACCGCCGTCGCGCGCGGCGACCTGTCGAAGAAGATTACGGTCGACGTGAAGGGCGAGATCCTCGCCCTCAAGAACACCATCAACACCATGGTCGACCAGCTGAACGCCTTCGCCAACGAGGTGACCCGCGTCGCCGGCGAGGTCGGCACCGAAGGCAAATTGGGCGGCCAGGCGCAGGTGCCGGGGGTCGGCGGCACGTGGAAGGATCTGACCGACAACGTCAACCTGATGGCGACCCGCCTGACCAACCAGGTGCGCGGCATCGCCGAGGTCGTGACCGCGGTCGCCCAGGGCAACCTCAAGCGCAAGCTGACGGTCGACGCCAAGGGCGAGATCGCGGCGCTCGCCGACACCATCAACTTCATGATCGATACGCTGTCGACGTTCGGCGACCAGGTGACCAACATGGCCCGCGAGGTCGGCATCGAGGGCAAGCTCGGCGGCCAGGCGCGCGTCCCCGGCGCCGCCGGCCTGTGGCGCGACCTCACCGACAACGTCAACCAGCTCGCCGCCAACCTGACCAACCAGGTGCGCTCGATCGCCGAAGTCGCGACCGCGGTGACCAAGGGCGACCTCACCCGCTCGATCGCCGTCCAGGCGTCGGGCGAGATGGCCGCGCTCAAGGACACGATCAACGAGATGATCTCGAACCTCAAGGAGCAGACGCTCAAGAATGCCGAGCAGGACTGGCTCAAGACCAACCTCGCCCGTTTCAGCCGGATGCTCCAGGGCGAGCGGGACCTCGCCACCGTCTCGAACCTGATCATGTCCGAGCTCGCGCCGCTGGTGAACGCGCAATATGGCGTGTTCTACGTCACCAAGCGCGAGGAGGACGAGACCAAGCTCGAGCTGGTCGCCTCCTACGGCGCCGAAAGCGCGGACGAGCTGAAGCAGCAGTTCGGACTGCGCGAAGGGCTGATCGGCCAGGCCGCTGCGGACCGCCGCCCGATCCTGCTGCAGGAGGTCCCGCCCGACTTCATCCGCGTCGGCTCGGGGCTCGGCCATGCCTCTCCGGCCAACGTCAACATCCTCCCCGCCTTGTTCGAGGACGAGGTCAAGGCGGTGATCGAGCTGGCCTCGTTCAGCGAGTTCAACGAGACCCACCAGAGCTTCCTCAACCAGCTGATGGAATCGGTCGGCATCGTGTTGAACACGATCGCCGCGACGATGCGCACCGAGGGCCTGCTGAAGCAGTCGCAGCTGCTCACCCAGGAATTGCAGGCGCGCCAGACCGAGCTCACCCGCAAGCAGCAGGAGCTGCACGCGACCAACGAGGAGCTGCAGGAGAAAGCGCAGCTGCTCGAGAATGAGAAGAAGCAGGTCGAGGCGAAGAATCTCGAGATCGAGATGGCCCGCCGCGCGCTCGAGGAGAAGGCCGAGCAGCTGGCGCTGACCTCCAAGTACAAGTCGGAGTTCCTGGCCAACATGAGCCACGAGCTGCGGACCCCGCTCAACTCACTGCTGATCCTGTCCAAGCTCCTGGCCGACAACGCCCAGGGCAACCTCAACGACAAGCAGGTCGAGTTCGCCCGGACCATCAACTCGGCCGGCTCCGACCTCCTCAACCTGATCAACGACATCCTCGACCTCTCGAAGGTCGAGTCGGGCACGGTGACGATCGAGGTCGGCGACATGCCGATGCAGCATCTGAAGCAGCACATGGAGCGCACGTTCCGCCAGCTGGCGACCGACAAGGCCCTCGATTTCAAGGTCAAGTTCGACGCCAAGCTGCCCGAGACCATCCGCACCGACGAGAAACGGCTGCAACAGATCGTGCTCAACCTCCTGTCGAACGCCTTCAAGTTCACCTCGAAGGGCAGCGTAACCTTCGGGGTGCGTTGCGCGGAGGACGGCTGGAGCCCCAATCACCCGGTTCTCCGCAATGCCGACCGCGCGATCGAAATCACCGTGACCGATACCGGGATCGGTATTCCCGAGGACAAGCAGCGGCTGATCTTCGAGCCGTTCCTGCAGGCCGACGGGACCACCAGCCGCAAATATGGCGGCACCGGCCTCGGCCTCTCGATCAGCCGCGAGATCGCCGGGCTCCTGGGAGGCGAGCTGCAGGTCCGGTCGAAGCCGGGCGAGGGCTCGACCTTCACCCTGTTCGTGCCATTGTCGACCGACGTCGCCGCGGCGGTCAGCGGCGGAACCCCGGTCCGTTACGAGAACAGCGGCGCGGTCATTCCGACCGCCCTGCCGACCGGGTTCGAGGTCAGCGACGACCGCGATGAGCTCGGCAAGGACCCGTTCGTGCTGATCGTCGAGGACGATCCGACGTTCGCCGCCATCCTGCTCGACGCGGGGCACGAGGCGGGGCTGAAAGGCGTCGTCTCGACCGCTGGGGCCGGCACCCTGGCGATGGCCCGCAAGCTTCAGCCGAGCGCGATCACGCTCGATCTCGGCCTCGTCGACATCGACGGGTTCGTGCTGCTCGATCTGCTCAAGCACGACCCCGACACCAGGCACATCCCGATCCACGTCATCTCCGGCGTCGAACGGCGTGAGGCGGTGATGGGCATGGGCGCATTCGGAGTGACCGAGAAACCGGCCGAGCGGGCCGACCTCGTTCGGGTCTTCAAAGCGCTTGGCAAGGAGGCCGAGAAGCAGAAACCGCGGCGCCGCAGGAAGGCGGCCGATGCAGCGCCGGCCAGCCGCGCGGTTCCGGAACTCGCTGGATCGAAAGTGCTGATCGTCGATGACGACATCCGCAACATCTTCTCCCTTACGAGCGTTTTGGAGAGCCACGACGTGGAAGTGCTCCACGCCGAGCGCGGGAAGGACGGGATCCTGATTCTGGAGCAGACTCCGGGCGTCGATGTCGCCCTGATCGACATCATGATGCCCGACATGGACGGCTATGAGACGATGCAGGAGATCCGCCGCCTGCCCGAGCTCGCCGAACTGCCGCTGATCGCCGTTACCGCCAAGGCGATGAAAGGCGACCGCCAGAAATGCCTCGACGCCGGAGCGTCCGACTATATCGCCAAGCCGGTCGACATCGAGCTGTTGCTGGCACTCCTCCGCGTGTGGGTCGCCCGCGGCCGGGAGTCGGCAGCGCCGCCGGCATCGCTGGAGGCCGCGGAGTAGGCCGTGTCCGGTCCGGTCGAGATCTCGGTGACCGAACTAACCGCGGGCGGGCCGCTGCCGAGGACCGATGCCGGCACGCGCGCCCGCGTCCTGCTGGTCGACGACGATGAGCGCAACCTGCTCGCCGTCGCGAATGTGCTCGAGGATCTCGGCGAGATTGTCCTTGCGAAGTCCGGCGAGGAAGCGCTCCGTCACCTGCTGAAGGGCGAGTTCGCGGTCATCCTGCTCGACGTCTACATGCCCGGCATGGACGGCTACGAGACCGCCCAGATCATCCGCAGCCGCGACCAGACCAAGGGCATCCCGATCGTCTTCCTGTCGGCGGTCAACAAGGAGGCCGAACACCTCCTGCGCGGCTATGCGATGGGCGCGGTCGACTATGTGTTCAAGCCGGTCGACCCGATCGTCCTGCGCTCCAAGGTGACGGTGTTCGTCGACCTGTTCGAGAAATCGAAGGAGATCGAGCGCAAGGCGCGTCAGGAGCAGGCGCTGCTCGACGCGAACCTCCGCGCGAACGCCGAGCGCCTTCACGCCGAGCGCGAGCTGCGCCGGGCCGAGCAGCGCCAGTCGGCGATCATCCAGTCGCTCCCGATACTGCTCTATCTGATGCCGATCGGGGCCGGTCCGACGGGCCCCAATTTTCTCAGCGGCGATTTCGAAGGGATGACCGGCTTCAAGGTCGAGGACATGGGGTCCGATCCACAGCTGTGGATCGGCCGGCTGCATCCGGACAACCGCGACAAGGTCATCCACGCCGTGCAGGCCAGCCTGCGTTCCGGGCGTTTGTTCGTCGAATATCGCTTTCAGTGCGCCGACGGCAGCTACAAGACGTTCCTCGACCAGGCGGTGCTGCTCAAGGACATCGACGACCGCCCGGTCGAATTCGCCGGGACGATCACCGACATCTCCGAGCAGCGCTCGCTCGAGAGCCAGCTGGTCCAGGCCCAGAAGATGGACGCGATCGGCAAGCTCACCGGGGGGATCGCGCACGACTTCAACAATCTGCTGGCGGCGGTGATCGGCGGCTTGAGCCTGCTCGAGCGGCGCGGCGGCCTGAGCGGCGAGCAGGGCCGGATCCTCGGCATGACCAAACGCGCCGCCGAGCAGGGCAGCGAGCTGGTCAAGCGGCTGCTCGCCTTCGCCCGCCGCCAGAAGCTCGAGCCGCAGCGGGTGGCCGTCGAATCCCTCAAGGAGGCGGTGTCGGACCTGCTGACCCACACGCTCGGCGGCCTGGTCGAGATCGAGTGGCAGATCGAACCCGGGGTGTGGGCCGCCTTCGCCGACCAGTCCCAGCTCGAGCTGGCGCTGGTCAATTTGATCATCAACGCTCGCGACGCGATGCCGTCGGGCGGGAGGGTGACGATCGCCGCCGCCATGCGTCATGCCGCGGCGGACGAGGTCCCCGGGCTCAGCGAAGGCGATTATGTGCTGGTGACGGTGGCCGACACCGGCACCGGCATCCTTCCCGAAGACCTCGACAAGGTGATGGAGCCGTTCTTCACCACCAAGGCGATCGGCAAGGGCAGCGGCCTCGGCTTGAGCATGGTCTATGGCTTCGCCAAGCAGTCCAACGGCCTGTTCCGGCTCGACAGCAGCGTCGGTGAGGGCACGACCGCCGAGCTGTGGCTGCCCCGCGCGCCCGAACGGCCGCAAACCGAGCCCCCGGCCGTCGCGCCGCAGCGCAAGCGTCGCGCGCTGCCGAAGATGAGCATCCTGCTCGTCGACGACCATGCCGAGGTCCGCAGCACGACCGCGGCCATGCTCGGCGAGAGCGGCCACAAAGTGCTCGAAGCGGCCAACGGGGCCGAGGCGCTCCAGCTCCTCAAGGCGAATGGCCGCCGCTGCGACCTGTTGATCAGCGACTATGCGATGCCGCACCTGTCGGGCACCGACTTCGTCCGCGAGGCGCGCGCGCTGTGCCCGAACGTGCCGGCGCTGATCATCACCGGCTATGCCGAGGCCGACGCGATCAGCGACCGCCCGGCCGAGGTCGAGGTGCTGCTGAAGCCGTTCACCGCCAGTGCCCTGGAAGCGGCGATCGCCCGCGTGTGCGAGCGCCACGGCGCTGCGCACTGATCCGCGGTACTGCTGTTCAAAGCGAACCGGGAAGGGGCTGCGACGAGCCGTTGAAACTCCATTGCGCGCAGCGGGTTATGGTCTGGTCGGGGACACAAGCATTCGAGGTGGCCGTGGCTGGCAGCGAAGATCCGCCGGAAGCGGCGTTTGAAGAAACCCGGTCCGATCTTAAGGCGGGGCTGAAGTCGTGCCGCGCGGTCGTGCGCAACTATCGCGAGCTGCTGACCGACCCGGCCGCCGGCGAGCCCCATCCGCCGCCGGACAACGACGAAGCGGTTTAATCCGCGAGGTCGCGCGGCACGATCAACTCGACGATTTCGCCCCCGCCCGGTCGCAACTCGGACCATGATCGCGCGGGAAGCTCGACCACGGCCAACGCAGCGGTCGGATATTCTGCCCGGAGCCGGTCGCGCAGGCCGCGCTCGTCGCGGTCGGCGAGGTCGAGCAGCAGCTCTTGCAGCCCGGGATTGTGCCCGACCAGCAGCAGGGCTTGGGCGGAGTCGCCCGCCTGCCGGACTACGTCGAGCAGCGTTCCGGTCGCTGCGTCGTAGATTCGCTGGTCATAGTCCGCCTTGAGCGGCCCATAGCCTTTGGCGAGCGCGGCGAGGGTTTCGACCACGCGTTTCGCCGGGCTGGCGACGACGGCGTCCGGGCGAAGCCCGCGTTCGCGCATGGCATGCCCGAGCTCGGCCGCGTCCTTCCGGCCACGCTCGGCCAACGGCCGATCGAAGTCCCGTCCGGTCGTCGAGTCGCGCTCGGCCTTGGCGTGGCGCAGCACCAGCAGGCGCTTTTTCATGCCTCGACTCCCGTCATGGCCGGCTCGTCAGCGTGCGCCGGCGCTAGCCGCTCCTCGACCCGGGCGATGGCGACGTCGAGCGGGACCCGATGGACCCCGACGCCGGGCGGGAAGG
>Ga0134122_10000223_pt1 | contig 35246 bp, 32 predicted proteins | sample KB302_FD_96461 | JGI IMG/M metagenome (GOLD analysis project Ga0134122, IMG submission 96461) | Terrestrial soil microbial communities without Nitrogen fertilizer from Kellogg Biological Station, Michigan, USA - KB3-0-2 | ecosystem: Environmental > Terrestrial > Soil > Unclassified ... | reverse complement strand
GATCTCGGAGTCGCCCGTGAAAGAAAAAATCATGGCGGTCGGAACGGACGACGGTCTGGTGCAGCTCAGCACGAACGGCGGCGAGAGTTGGAGCCGTTCGGCCCCCCTTCCCCGTTTACCGGCCCTCTCGTTCGTCAACGACATCGAGATGTCGATGAACGACGGTTCCACCCTCTACGTGGTGGCCGATAACCACAAGACCGGCGACTTTGCGCCCTATGTCTTCGAGAGCACCGACCTCGGCCGCTCGTGGCGTTCGATGGCGGGCGACCTGCCGAAGGGAACGATCGTCTGGGCGATCCAACAGGATCAGGTCCGCCCCGACCTGTTTTTCCTCGGCACCGAATTTGGCATCTACTTCACCATCGACCACGGCAAGCATTGGGAAAAGATGGGCGGCCTGCCGACGATCCCGTTCCGTGACGTGAAGCTGGAGCGGCGCGACGGCGACCTGGTGGGCGCGAGCTTTGGCCGGGGCCTCTACGTGCTCGACGACTACGCGCCGCTCCGGCAGTTGACGGCCGGCGGGTTCGAAGGGGAGGGCGTGCTCTTCCCCATTCGGACCGCCTGGTGGTTCGTGCCTTATCAGCCCGGCCAGGCCCCCGGGCGGCCGGAGCAGGGCACCGACGACTTCACCGCCCCGAACCCGCCGCAAGGCGCGCTCTTCACCTACTACCTGCGCGAGGCGCCCACGACGGCGCACGAGGCGAGGCAGAAGAGCGACAAGGAGCTGGCCGAAAAGGGTACCGACGCGCCGTTTCCCGGCTTCGACCGGCTCCGCGCCGAGGAGCTGGAGCAGAAACCAAAAGTGCTGCTGATCGTTTCCGATGCGGCCGGCCGCAAGGTTCGAGCGATCGAAGGGCCGGCGAAGGAAGGGCTCCAGAGAGTGAATTGGGATCTGCGCGGCGCCAATCCCGAGCCGGTCGTGCTCGATCCTCCTGCCTTCCAGTCGCCATGGGACCAATCCTCGAAGGGACCGCTGGTCGCCCCCGGACGCTACTCGGCCGAGCTGGTGGTGGTCTCCGGTTCCGGCGTGCGTTCGCTCTCCACGCCCCAGTCGTTCGAAGTGAAGGCCGTGCCGAACCTCGCCCCCGGCACCGACCCGCAGGCGGTCGCCGCCTTCCAGCAGCGAACGGCGGAGGATCTTCGGCGGGTGTCGTCGATCGCGGCCGAGCTCGACCAGCTGCGCGACCAGCTCAAGCAGATGCGGGCGACGCTCGCGGAGACGCCCAAGGCGGACCCCGCGCTCTACGCTCAGCTGGACACGTTGAGCCGCGCCGTGGCCGACCTCGGGTTGCGCCTGGAAGGCGATCCGGCGCACCAGAAGCTCTTCGAGTCGGACACTCCATCGATCGGCGACCGTGTCTCGGCCGTGAAAGATGGACATTGGGAAACGCGGCAGATGCCAACTACCACCCAGCGCCGCGACCTGGACATTGCCGAGACGGGATTGGCCGCCCTGGAGCGCGATTTAAAGGCGCTAATCGCTGGCGACCTCGCGCGGCTGGAAGAGGCCTTCACCGCGGCCGGAGCGCCCTGGACGCCCGGGCGGCGGATGGTGCCGTAGACTGGCGTCGGCGGCTGGGCCGCGAAGCTTCTATCTGCGCCAGTAGTAGCCACCACCGCCGAGTAGAAGTATTACCAGGACGATGATGATCAGTGTGGTCATGCTCATGACGTTGTTCCTCCTGATCGACTCAAAGGGCAAGAACAGTGCCATGGGAAAGGTCACGGGCAACCCGCTTTTCCTCGGAAGATAGTGCGGGGCCGGACGACGAATCTCGGCAGGATGTTCCTTGGGTCCGTGTGTAGAGCACCCCGAACCTCGATTCCTGACGTTCGGCTTTCTCGATCAGAGGCTACTGGTAGTTGCCCACACCGAACCGACCGGGTGATTCGAATCCTCTCGGCACGAAGAGCTACGAACCATGAAAAGAAGACCTTCCTCGCGAGTCTTAGGGACTGACTTCGCGCGGCTCGACGCGATGACCGACGAAGAGATCGACACAAGCGAGATCCCCGAGCTGAGCCCGGAGTTCTTCGCCCGTGCGATCGTCCGGAGCGGGCTTCAACCGGTTGCTCCAAAGGCGCAGCCTGGTTGGCGCTGATTTGCGTCCGGTCGGAGGTCCTTGCAGGCCCCCTCCTCCCCGGCTATGAAGGCTGTCGAACTGTGAGGAGGACCGTATTGCTCAAGGAGCCAGTATCGAGCTGATGAACCTTGACCTCCTTTTTACCGGGGGTGTCGGTTACGGCGCTTGGGACAGAAACTTCGAGACGCGTAGGGCTCTTATACTCGGTATGAGGGAAGCGACCGTCAATCAGCACCCAACTATCCACATTGAAGTTCGTACCTTCAACAACCAGGGTGCCAGACCAACCTTGGGGGACCTCTGAAGGATCAATCGACACAATCCGGGGATCTGCCGCAATCTCCCCTTCCCCCCAGAACGCTTTGGGCTCCTCTGAATGGGCGGCAATCGCGGCAACCCACTGGTTTTCTTGTTTGGCCCAAAGTACCCCGACGACCCTGAAGCGTGGCCCCCCACCGGCCGAGATGTGATCCCCTATTCTCGGAACCTCGGGCATTTGAACAGCTACGGCCGGCTTGCCGTTGATCGAAATGCGGACATCCATAAGTCAAATCTCCTTTCACCGTGGCGTTCCAAACTAACGCGCGTTCAAACTTCTCCAACGCTTTTGACGGATACAAGATCTAAATTCCCAGGGGATCCCCGCCGAACGGACTCGCGCCCAGCGGGGTTCATAGAGCCCTGTCGCTACACCGAAGCCCACAACCGGTTGCGTAGTAACGTTTCGCTAACCTATGGCGGCTATGTGAGGTCATCACGCTGCGTGTTGACCTCACAAACCGGGAAACCGGGCATCCCTCACGGGACGACTCTCGCTCTCGTTACGCCCGGAAAGTCGGTCCCACGGGGGGTTTCGGATCGGTACGCCGCCCCTGCGGGGCCGCACGACTGGCCAGGGCTTCACGCCCTGGACCCGAAGCATCCGGCTCTCCGAGGGGAGGGAGGTCAGCCCACATTCACGCTCTTCCTGCTCCTCGGCGCGCTCCTCAGACGCGGCTCGTCCTCTCGCCGGCCGCGGGGCTCGTGTTCTTCCTCGGCGCCGCGTTCCTCGCCTCGCTGATCTCGGCGGCGCTGGCCAAGGTCCTGCGCTGGAACATCTACGACTGCGCTAACTTTTACATCGGGCTCAACCTGCTGGCGAGCGGTTCCCTAACGGTCGCCTGGGTGGTACACACCGTGAAGCTGGTGGACGCCACCACCCCTCATGCGTCCTTGTGGCAGGGAAGTCTGCTCTACCTCGTGGGCCTCCTTGCCACCGTGGTCGCCGTGCAGATGATCCAGGAGTTTTTCCAGGGGGAGATCTACCGCTTGGCCAACGCGGCTCTGGGGCTCGTGAGCTACGCGGTTTGGGGGGCGTGGGTGGTGTTTGGCTGATCGGTTCCGAGGGTTCTCACCGGCGATTTTCCTTCCAGTGACCCGCGAGACTACGCAGGAACGTAGACCAACCTGATCACATCCTCGCCAATCCGATCACTCTTAATCAGGCGGAGCGGCGGCCGGGGTCCGGCGAAATAGGGCTTGCCGTGACCCAGCACGACGGGGTGCAGGTAGATTCGATACTCATCGGTCAGGCCAAGTTCGGTGAGGCTTTGCGCCAAGTCCGGGCCAGCAACTTCGATCTCCCCGGAGTACTCGGCCTTCAGCTCGCGGATCGCGCCTTCAAGATCACCCTCAACAAGCTTGGCGTAGGGGCCGACCGACTTCAACGAGCGCGAGACGACCCATTTCGGTTGGTTCCGCCACGCCGCCGCGAAGGCGTGTCGCTCCGCATCCCATTCAGGCTGATCGTCGTCCCAGTACCGCATGACCTCATACATTCGGCGACCGTGGACACTGCCCGCCAGGCCCTGAGCCTCCTCGATGAAGTGGCGGAAGAGCGTGGGGCTTGGCCCAAACGCCATATGGTCGACGTCGCCGTCCAGGGACTGGTTCATTCCGAACACGAGCTTAGCCATTCCCACTTCCTTTCCTTTCGCGGCCCGCTATCCGATCTCCACCAACTCGCGAAGCGCGTGGTAGGCGCTCGCCTGGGCCTCTTGGATGCGCGGGACGTACTGCGACGGGGTGACGATCACGAAGTCCGCCAGTTTCTCCGCCAAGATCCGGCCGCCGTCGTAACCGACGAACGCGACGGTCAGGAGACCCCGACGACGGGCTTCGCCAAGGGCTTCGATGATATTCCGGGAGCCGCCGCTGGTCGAAAGGGCGACCGCCACGTCCCCCTTCTGTCCGTAGGCGATGATCTGGCGCGAGAACAGAACGTCCGGGCCGATGTCGTTGGCGAGCGCGGTCAGAATCGCGGCGTCCTCGGTCAAATCGAGCGCCCGGCGGGCCGGCCAGCCTTGGGGCGCGGCGCGAAAGTCGGCCACCAGGTCCATCGCGTCGGTCGCCGATCCTCCGTTGCCGAACGCGAGCAGGGTGCCCCCTGAATCAAGCCGGGCGCGCACCGCGCGGGCGGCGGCTTCCAGGACCTCGGCGCCTTCGCTGAGTGTCCGCTGCCGCAGGGCGCCCACCTCGTCCGCTTTCATTTTCACCGAACGGGAAACGTCGGCGAGCACCGCGGGAAGATCGTGTTCCCCCTCGTCGAGGAATGGGTAGAGAAAACGCGAGGCTCCCGCGTCATGCACCGGCCGGGCGTCGCGACCCCCGAGCAGGCCGCGGTGCTCGAAGAAGACGTGCACGGACTCCCAGAGCAGGTGGTAGAGAGTTTCGATCAGCTCCTGCCGGACGAAGGGGTCGGTCGTGGGTGGGAGAAACTCCTGGTCCGCTCCGAGCGGCTCGAAGGCGAGCGTCAGGCAACCACGGGCGCGGAGGGAGGAGATCACTATCAGCCAATCCGGTACAGCCCTCACCCCCGGCCCCTCTCCCAAAGGGAGAGGGGAGAACGGCAAAAGCGATCTTGCTTTGCTCCCCTCTCCCGTTTCGGGAGAGGGGCCGGAGGTGAGGGCTGTACCGGCAAACCCCTGGTCGCTGAACGCAATCACCATGTCGTCCGGCCGCGCCACCAGGTCGGCCACTCGCGCCAGCTCCCCCGCTTCAGGGGCGAGACCGATCGCCGGCAGCGCCCTTTTCCCGACGATCACCGGATGGACGAATTCGACCGCCACGTGCCGCGCGTCGGAGCGCGCTTGGGGGCTTGCCGCGAGGGCGACCAGCCGGCCGCCGCGGGCGAAGCGCTCCGCCATCAGGTGGCATAGACGGGCGATGGATTCCGCCGAAGCGGAGAAGAATTCGGCGTTCGCCGCCGTGCGCCGATCGAGGATCTCGGCCAGCTGCGCGGCGGCGCTTGGCGGACCTTCCACGGCGCCTTCCTTCACGCCGGGCCGGCGGCGACCGCGAGCAGATCGTCCACCGTTTTCAAGACGAGCTGGACGGCTCCGTCGAGCGCCCCTTCGACGGCCGGGCTCAGGCCCAAACCCATCTCTTCGACGTCGTGCGGCTCGCAGGCGACGATCACGACTTTGCCCGGCCAGCCGTTGACGGCCTTCAAGAACCGCAGCACGGTGGCAGGGTCCATGCCGTGCGGGTTGAGCACGTCGCCGTTCTCGATCGCCCCCGGCACCGAAGATTCCTCAGGCTCGATCAGATAGAGGGTGCCCGGCTCGTGCCCCTGTTGGCTGGCGTCGATCAGCACCAGGCCGTCGTATCCCCGCATCACTTCGTAGGCCAGGTCGAGCCCGCCGGTGCCGAAATCGGCGACCGTCACCCCTTCCGGCAGGGCGAGCTTCTGCAGCCGCTCGACCACCCGGCCGCCGAAGCCGTCGTCGCGCATCCAGGCATTGCCCACCCCGGCGACCAGAATCTGCTGAGGTCGATTCACAGGACCTCCACTTCGTGGACGAAGAAGTATAGATACCGGCCGCTCTCGCGCAGGAGATCCTGGCCCGGATCGTCATCGACCGTGACCCCCAGATAGACGCGATCATCGTAGCCGATGAAGATCCGCTCGAGCGTCGCGATCCGGCCGTGGAGCATCTTGTCGTGCGGATTCCCCTTCTCGCCGGGGCGGAGGATCACCTTGCCGCCGCGCTCGTAGACTTGGGCCCCGACCTCGATCCGCTCCTCGCCCGGGATTTCGTCCTGGAACGGGAAGCCGATCGGCGGTCCGGCGGCGGGGAAGGGAAACGGGGAGACCGGCGATTCGTCGATCGGCTCTCCACCTTTCGCCGGCTTCGGGTCCTTGAGCGTCATCCGCCCGTGAAGCGACAGGATCTCCGCCGGGCCGGTCGCGAGCGCCCGGGCGATCATCTCGCGGACCGCCGGGTCCTGCTCCCCGATCGCCTCGCGCTCGCCGTCCGAGAGCGCATGGACGTGGAGCAGGAGCGCCTCTTCGATCTCGGTGTTGTCGAACAGGTTCAGGTGGCTCTCGGGCGCCATCTGCGGATGATCGGGCAGGAAGATCGCGGCGCCGAGGAGAGCGTCGTCTTCCGGGGTCGCGAGTACCGGCCAGGTGTTGACGTTTTTTGAGGCCGCGATGTCCGGGGCGAATTCCCCCTCGCGCTCGACCGGCGAGATGAAGCGTCCGCCGGGGCCGCCGCTCCCGATGCGCAGCAACGCGTGGGTGGAGAGACAGCTCCGGCGCAGCGCCGCCCCTCGGTCGAGCGCCACGGCTTCCTCGGGGAGGAGCGCCGTCGTGTTTTCGATCCGCAGTTTGAGACGCCAAACTCCGGATTCGAAACCGGGGGTGGGAGCCAAGAGAACGCCCGAGAGAATCACGCGGCCCGTAACGCCATCGTCCGATGTGGAAGGACCGGCAAACGTACGTTCGACCGCCTGGGCCGCGATCTCGGCGACCGGTGTGGCCGGAAGATCGATCCGCCGTTCGACCGCCTGGTGCCGCGGGCCGGAGGCCTGGAGGAAGAGCGCGCTCGCCTCGACGGTCGCGTCGGCCGGCGCCACGAGGATGCATTCGATCTGGAGGTGGTCGAACGTCGTCGGCTCGCGCGCGGCGTAGGCCGGGGGGTAGAGGATGCCGAACGGCGTGGGCGTCGAGTTCTTGGTCGCCCCCGGCGTATAGGGGTAGAGCGCGTACCCCTCGTGGAGGAGGGAGGCGACCAGCCGTTCGAGCGGATCGGCGTGCTCGTCCATCGCGCTCAGCTCTCCTCGCCGTTTTCAGCCAACAGCGCGGCGACGCAGTCGTCGAAGGAACGCAGGCCGCGCCGGGCTTTCCAGCGGCCGAGCCGGTCGAGCGTCTCCGCGCCCAACCGCACCCAGGTGCCGTTGCCATAATAGCCGCTCATCATCGACTTCCAGGTCGCGACGGGCAGGCGGAACGCGGCGATGCATTCCCACGGGATCTGCACCATCTGGAGCCGGCCGTCGTCTCCCTCGTAGAAGATCGTGCCGTTGAACAGGAAAGAGAGCGGCACCTCGCCGTCCGGAATCGAATAGAAATATTTTTCCGCCGCGATCTCCAGGTCGTAGCCGCAGGCGATCTGGATTTCGAACGTCGTCTCGCCGCGGAAGCTCGGCACCAGGACATCGCGCTTGATCCAGGGGAGGCTGCGCGCGGTCGAGCCCCAGCGCTCCGGCGCGCCGAACAGCTCGAACAGTTTTTCGCGCGTCGCGTCGTCGTAGGCCCGGCGCGCCGGCTCAACGTTTATTTGGGTCGTGAGCGCGATCGTGTAGACCGAACGCTCCGCGAGATCGCGGACCCGCAGGGTGAACGCGAGGGTCGGCGCCACGGCATAGGGGACGGGTAGGGCGGCAACGATCTCGAAAACCGGCCGTGGCGGGGTGGTCTTCTGCGCAAGTCGATCTCCTGACTCCACCGAGTCGTCGGTCTCGGCGGCTCCGTTCGATTCGCCGGTTTCCGGCATCGCGATCATGCCGCCTTCGCCCGCGATCGCAGCTCGGCGAAGTAGGCTTCGATTCCCGCCTCCGCGAGGGCTCCCCCGCTGATTCCTTGCCAGGTCGTCTTGAGCAGGCCGACCAGCCGGTAGCACTCGTCGATCGGCGCGAGGTAGACCTCATAGACCGCGTTGTTTTTCCGGACCAAGAGGGCCTCCGCATCGGGCTCCAAGCTGGCGAGCACCATGTTCTCTCGGCGCAGGTCCTCCCAGGCTTCGAGGTCGAGCTGGGATTCCGTCGCGCCGAGCGGGCTCGGGTAGAGCGCGATCACCTGATTCGCCGCGCTGCTCAGGAAGAAAAACGCGAGCCCGACGGGAATCTGAAAGCGCGCCCAGATCTCTTCCGGCAGCTTAAATCCGGTCAGGCGCCAAAGGCGCCGGCCGACCGGCACGTAGCGCGCCTCCCCCGATTGCCGCACCGTGCAGGTCTGGCAGACGCAGAGAATGCGCCGCTCCTGGACGTCGAGCAGGTGTGTGTGCTCCGGGGGCAGACCGGTGCGGCAGAAATCGCACAGCTCGGCGGTCGCCGCGGCGGGGTTCGCCGGCCCCCCCGGCCGCTTCGCCGCCAAGCGGCGGAGGCCGGAGACCAGGGAGACCCTGGCGCCGGGAGGACCTCCGTTCTCGGCGAGATCGGGCATCAGGAGGTCCCCAACCCCGGAGTGCAGGAGAGGTAGGCCGCCGCCGATTCCATCGGAAGGATCGGCAAAAGGCCTTCGCCCGCCGCCTGCGGATGGGGCATCGGGGCCATTGGAGCCATCGGATCGACCACCCCCTCGACCTCCAGCCCCAGAAGATCGGGCGCCGTCTCCAGCAAGGCCTCCCGGATCAAGCCTTCGAGCGTGGCGGCGGAAGAGGGGCAGCCGTGACAACTGCCGTGCAGACGGAGTCGTGCCACGCCGCCGTCGAGCGAGAGGATCTCGACGTTGCCGCCGTGCGACTCCATGTAGGGACGAACCTTGTCGAGCGCCTCTTGGACCCGTTCTTCGAGCGGAACCGGGTAGAGGTCGTGGATCAGCAACAGGCTCGCGACGACGCCATCCTCGACCAACCGGTCGCGAATCGCGTGGCCCGAAGCGCCCCCCTCGTCGAGGGCCGCGAAAATCCGGGACAGACCGACGCCGTAGAGATCGACCATCGCCGCGGCGAGCTCGGACGCGATCTCTCGCGCCCGAGGGTCTTCGATCCCTTCGATCCGTGCGATCAGATCCTGCACCCGCTCGACCACCGCTTCCGGCCGGGCGGAACTTGGAACGGTTTCGTTCACCCCTTGGCTCACCCCATGCACCTCCGCTTCAACTAAGACCCGTGGGCGTGTGCTGGACCTTCCGGATGAATCCCTTGCCGTCGTACAGGTGGACGCCGCACGGCAGGCAGGGATCGAAGCTGCGCACCGCGCGCATGATGTCGATCCCCTTGAAGTTCTCGGGGCCGTTCTCCTCGAAGATCGGCGTGTTCTGCACCGCATCCTCATAGGGTCCGGGCGTGCCGTGAACGTCGCGCGGGTTGGCGTTCCAAGGGGTCGGCGGATAGGGCTGGTAATTGGCGATCTTGCCGTCTTTGATCACCATGTGGTGCGACAGGACGCCGCGCGCCGCCTCGTGGAAACCGACGCTCACCGCCTCTTCCGGCACCTTGAAGTCGTTCCAGCTCTTGGTCCGTCCGGAGCGCACCTCGACCAGCGCTTTTTCGAGGTTATAAAGCCCGACCAGCGCCGAATAGGCCTGATGGTACGAACGAGCCCGGTCGCGCTCGATCGCGTTGCTCCACTGCGGAACTTTCCACTCCAGCTCCATCTCGGGCAGGCTCGCGGTTCGCGGCAGCGTCATCTGGATGCTGTGCCCCGTGGCCTTCAAATAACCGAGATCGACCAGCCCCGCTTTCGCCGTCACCCACTGCCGGGCGAACGGACCGCCGCCCGTATCGCAGGCAACGTGACGGCCGGTGCGCTGGTCGAAGATGCGCGGCGAGACGACCCAGCTGTACTTGCTCGCCCAGTCGCGCTTCTGCGGCTTGGGCAGGGTGACTTTGTTCCACGGGTGGTTCTTGTGCACGGGATTGCCGAGCGGGTCCTGGGTGACGAACGTCGGCTCGCCCTCCCAGTTGTCGAAGAACGAGCTGCCGAGAAGGATGCGGATCATCAAGTTGATCTCGACCAGGTCGGTCGTGATCAGCTCGCCGCCGATCGCCACGCCGGGCGTGATGAAGCGCCGCCGGCCCCATTCGGTCATGTTCTTGTAGGTGTAGTCCACGTAGTTCGGGTCGTCGAACGCGCCCCAGCAGACCAGATCGGTCTCGCGGTAGCCGACTTTCTCGTAGCCCGGCAGCGCCTCGTAGAAGAAATCGTAGAGGTCGTCGTGCATCGGCACCGTGCGCTTGCAGTAGTCGATGTAGCGCATCAGGCGGACGTAGTAGTCAGTGAGAGTTTGATGCGTGATGTCGGCGCTGCACCCGCCCGGCATGATCGTCGAGGGGTGGGTGTGGCGACCGCCCAGCAGGCAGTACATCTCGCGGGTGTAGCGGGCGACGTTCAGGGTCTCCAGATAGAAAGACCCGGTGAACGGGTTGAGCGCCCGCATGATGTCGGCGATCGTTTTATAACCGTGAATGTCGCCGTGCGGAGACGAGGTCGTTTCGGCTTTCGCCAGGACGCTCGGGTTCGTGTCTTTGACCATCTGCTCGCAGAAATCGACGTTCGCCATGCAGTCGTTGAAGATCGCGTGATCGAACATGAAGTCCGCCGACTCGGCGAGGTTGAAGGCGTAGTCGCCGAGCTTCGGTGGCTTCACGCCGTAGGCCATGTTCTGGTTCAGGCACGAGCAGGTGCAGTGGTTGTCGCCGCAGATGCCGCAGATCCGGCTGGTGATGAAATGGGCGTCGCGCGGATCGATCCCTTTCATGAAGATGTCGAAGCCGCGGAAGATCATCGAGGTGCTGTAACACTTCCGCACCTGGCGGTTCGTAAAGTCGACTTCGGCGTGAATGCCCAGACTGCCGACGATCCGGGTGATCGGATCCCAGGACATTTCCTTGACCACGATGTTCTGGGTGGGTGGGGCCTCTAGCGTTGCCATGGGTCGGGCTCTCCTTTGTGGCCTGTGGGACTCTTCAGATGGGGCGAAGCTATTTCCAGCGGGCCTGATAGCCCGATTCGAGCTTCGTCCCCGGAGTCCGCCACGCGGGCTCCCGGTCACCAATGTTTTTCACCGACTGATTGCGGAAGAAACGGAGGAACGGGCCGTAGGTGAAGCGCGCCACGAACGAGGAGGCCGAGCCTTTGAAGTCCGCGTCCATGAACGGCATGTATTTGTCGGGAAAGCCCGGCATGGTGCAGCCGATGCAGATGCCGCCGACGTTCGGACAGCCGCCGACCCCGCTCTGCCAGCCGCGGATCGGAACGTTGCATTTGACCACCGGGCCTTTACATCCGAGCTTGACCAGACAGCGGTGATCGGTGCCGTATTCTTTGGCGAAATCGCCGTGCTCGTAGAACGCCGCCCGGTTGCACTGCTCGTGCACCGTGCGCCCGAACAGCCAGCGCGGCCGCAGCGCCTCGTCGAGATCGATCATCGGCGCCATCCCGGCGAGTTGGAGCACGAGATAGAGCAGCACTTCGGACATGTTGTCCGGCTGCGCCGGGCAGCCCGGGATGCAGACGATCGGCAGCCCGGCTTTCGATTTCCAATTCCATCCCAGGTAGTCGGGCAGCCCCATCGCGCCGGTCGGGTTGTTCTTCATCGCCGGGATGCCGCCGTAGGTGGCGCAGGTGCCTACTGCCACCACCGCCGCCGCCTTGGGCGCGAGGCGATCGACCCATTCGTTCGTGGTGATCGGCTGGCCGTTGGCCGGGTTCACCCCGATCGCCGCCCAATACCCTTCGGACTTGATCTTCTCGTTCGGAATCGAGCCCTCGACCACCAGGACGAAAGGATCGAGCTTGCCGGCCTCCGCGTCCCACCACGCCTGGATGAACTCCGCCCCGTTTTCGAACGCGATGACCGAGTTGTGGACGACGACTTTCGGCATCCCGGGGATGATCCCCCGGATGATGTCTTCGAGGCTCGGATTGGTCGCCGAGGTCAGGGCGACCGAGTCTCCTTCGCAGGAGAGACCCGTCGTCATCCAGATGACGTGGGCGGTGATGTTTTCCGTCTTCTTCTGTTGCGGCGAAAACTGGACATCGGCCATACGCGCGCTCCTTTCCTCACCTCGTGGGACTAGCAGATGCGCGGCAACGGATCTCCGACCAACAGATCCATCACTCGTTTGCCTCCGAATGCCGTTTCAACCAAAACCATGCCGGGGGGATCGCCTTTAACCTCGCCGATCTCCGCCGCCGCCTCGCAGCCGGCGACCCGGCGCAACGCGGCAAGCGCCGCCGCCGCTTGGTCCGGAGCGACGAACGCGACCAGGGTGCCCTCGTTCGCGACGTACATCGGGTCGATCCCCAAGATCTCGCACGCCCCGGCGACAGAGGGGGGGACCGGCACCGCCCCTTCGCGCACCACCATCGCGACCTTCGAGGCGCGCGCCAGCTCGTTCAACACCGAGGCGACGCCCCCCCGGGTCGCATCGCGCAGACAGCGGAGGCCAGGACCCGCGGCCTCCAACAGCGCGTCCACCGCGGGCCAGAGTGAGCGGGTGTCGGATTCGACTTCGGCGTCCAGCTCGAACTCGCCGCGCGCCAGCATGATCGCCACGCCATGTGCGCCGATCGGCCCGGAGAGCAGGATCTTGTCGCCCGGCCGAAGGCTGGCCGGAGAAAGCTCGGCGCGCGGATCGATCCGGCCGACGCCCGTGGTGCAGATGTACATCTTGTCCGCGTGACCCCGCTCGACCACTTTGGTGTCGCCCGCGACGATCTCCACTCCCGCCGTCCGCGCGGCCTGGGCGATCGCCTCCACCTCGAAGCGCAGCTCGTCGGAGGGAAGCCCCTCTTCGAGCACCAGCGAGAGGGTGAGCGCAAGCGTCCGCGCGCCGGACACGGCGAGGTCGTTCACCGTGCCGTTCACCGCCAGCTCGCCGATCGAGCCGCCGGGAAAGCGGATCGGCTTCACCACGAAGCTGTCGGTGGTCATCGCGAGCCGGGTCGCCGGAGCGCCGTTCTCGCCCGGAATGGTCACCAAGCCGGCATCACCGAGGGCATTGAGCGTCGAGGACTGGAACGCGGGGAGGAACAGCCCTTCGATCAGCGTCTGGGTCGCCTTGCCGCCCGCGCCGTGCGACATGTTGATCCGCGCGTCGGTAAAGCTCGCGGGCTTCGATCGGGCGGTCTCGATCCGGTCGAGCACGCGATGCTCGCGCTCGTCTTCTTTCGATCTCGCGGTAGGCGGTTCGAGCGTCGTCATGCGACCACCCGCTCCCGCGCGAAGCGGCCATAGTTGTAATAGGCCGCGCAGGCCCCTTCGCTCGATACCATGCAGGTGCCGATCGGCGTCTCCGGCGTGCAGGCGGTGCCGAACACTTTGCACTCCCAGGGCTTGATGACGCCCTTGAGCACCTCGCCGCATTGACAGGCTTTCGGGTCCGCGACGCGAATGCCGGGAACCTCGTAGCGCAGCTCGGCGTCGAACGCGGCGTAGGCTCGGGCAAGCTTCAACCCGCTATGAGTAATGAACCCCAAGCCGCGCCATTCGAAATGCGGCCGCAGCTCGAACACCTCGGACATCACCTGGAGCGCACGCTCGTTGCCGCCGTAGGGCACCACGCGGGCGTATTGGTTCTCGACCTCGCAGCGCCCTTCGGCGAGCTGGAGCAGCATCATGTAGACCGACTGCAGCAGGTCGAGCGGCTCGAACCCCGAGATCGCGACCGGCTTGCCGTAATCCTTGGGGATGAACTCGAAGGGCAGGGCGCCCACCACGGTCGAGACGTGACCGGGCCCGATGAAACCGTCCAGCCGCAGGTCGGGGGATTCGAGCAGCGCCCGCAGCGGCGGCACGATCGTGACGTGGTTGCAGAAGCAGAAAAAATTTCCGACCCCCTCGGCCTTCGCACGCATTAATGTCAGTGCGGTCGAAGGGGCGGTGGTCTCAAAACCAATCGCGAAGAAGACGATGTCGCGATCCGGGTTCTGCTTGGCGATCCGCAGGGCGTCGAGCGGCGAGTAGACCATCCGCACGTCGGCCCCGGCGGCCTTCGCTTCGAGGAGCGTTCCCATCGAGCCGGGGACGCGCATCATGTCGCCGAAGCAGGTGAAGATGACCCCCGGAACCTTCGCCACCGCGATCCCGTCGTCCACTCTGCCCATCGGGATCACGCACACCGGGCACCCGGGGCCGTGGACCAGCTCGACGTTCTCCGGCAGGAGGTCGTCCACCCCGTACTTATAAATGGTGTGGGTGTGGCCGCCGCAGACCTCCATCACCTTGTACTGCCGGCCGGGCTCGACGATGGCACGGATCTGCGCCGAGAGCGCGCGCCCCAGATCGGCATTGCGGTATTCGTCGACGAATTTCACGCCGCGGCCTCCGTTCGAACCGATCCGCCCGAGAGCCGCAGGAGCGCAACCCCCGCGTGCACGAGCAACTCGTCGCCCGGTGCCACCGGGGCCACGAGATCGGTCAGTACTTCGACCGGCAGTTCTCCCTCGTCTCTTGCATTTTCTCTGCCGAATCCGTCGCCGCCCCCCTTGCCGCCGACCACGCAAAGCGCCAACCCGTGGTCCCCGACTTCCACCACCCGCATCGCCACCCCTTCGTCCGAGCAGGTGATGCAGTGCCCCTCGTCCAAGCAGCGCGAAGAGGAACCCGCGAGGCCCCGCGGCGGGTCGTTCATTCGATCGCGCTCTCGACGAGCTCGCGCATCTGTTCTTCGTATTCGGTGCCCATCCGCTCGACCAGCCGAAGCGTCGCGATCGCCTCCGCCTCGTCGATCTTCGACATCGCAAACCCGACGTGGATCAAAACCCAATCGCCCACTTCGGCACCGGTCCCATCCTGATCCAACAAAGCGATGTTGATCGTGCGCCGAACGCCCGCGACGTCCACCTTCGCCAGGCGAAGGGCGGGATCGACGATCTCGACCACCTGACCGGGAATCGCGAGGCACATCAGCGCGATTCCTCGAGAGGAAGACCCGGACGAACGGAGGGAGGCTCAGGGGCTAAGGTTCGAGCGATCGAAGAAGTCCCAGCCCGCGTCCGAATCGCCATGGCCACCCCTTTCTCCTGTCGCTTCAGATCGCACACTAGTGGCGCCACTACTAGGGAACAATCCCAAGAACTTGCTACGTAAATAAGGCGTCAGCCCACCCAGAAATACCCGGGCGGAGTGGCCCCGGGCACGAAAGGGGGTATGCATGGGGCGGGCCGGGGTGGTCCCCGAAGAAAAAGGGTGAGGCCGGCCAAGCCCCACCCTCGAAAACTACGACGACCTTCGAGGACGGCTCGATCTCGTGGATCGTCGGGCGGGCCGTGCCTGCAATCCGTGGGAGCTCCCCGGGACGGTGCGCACGGCGCGCCCTGCGAGATCAGGCGGTCTTTTGCTCGACGGTGGGCTTCACCTTCGGCTTGCGGCCTTTCTTTCCCCGGTGCTCGGAGCGGATGTTGAAGCTTTCGATCACCGGGTTGTCGAAGCCGAAACGCGCCCGAACGACCGCCGCGAGATGGCGTAGCGAGGCGCTCGCCTCCCGATTGCGCAGGCGGCGGACGATCACCGCTTCCGTCAGCTGGCCGCGCAGGGTTTGCACCCCTTCCTGCGAGGTTCGCAGAGCCTCGACCCGTTGCCGGACTTCGGCGACATAGGTCTCGCCGCCGGGGATGTTGGGCACCTCGCTTTCGAGACTCTGAAGCGTGACCTCGCACTGGCTGATCTTGTCCGCGAAACTGGTGTCTCTCATGGCACAACTCCTTTTGTCGATGACGGGACGCGGAATGCGGCCCGGAGAAGCCGGGAGGTGTCGATGGACCGATGCGCGGCGTTTGCCGAGCTCGGTTTTCTCGGTGCGGCGAAGGGTTTTCTGAGCGCGCGGAACACTTTTCCGGCCGCCGAATTCGCTCGGCGGAGCAAAAGTGGACGTTCTGAATCAGCCGAAGGGTTTTTTCGCTCAGAAAATCGAATCCCGCACCGAGCGGAGGGGTTGTCCGAATTGGAAAAGGCTTCGCGCCGATCAGCAGATAGCTGGGCCGGTCGCGAACCGACGTTCCGGACCGGAAAAGCGAATTCGGCGATCAGAAAAGGGTTCGCCGGATCCGGCGAAGGGAGCCCGGCGCCCAGAAGAACGCTCCGCGCACCCGAAGAGGCGAGCGCTACAAGGAGTCTTCCGGACCCGAAAGCCGGAAAGTCGGTGACCGCGAAAGGCGGGGTCGGATGCGGAGCGGCGGCGTTGGCGTTCATCACGCCGAGAACGCTACAGGCTCCGTTTCGAGGTGTCTGGTCGAAAAAGGGGCATTCAATGCCCCTTTTTGTGGCTTGCAACTTTTTTCTGGATGGTGTACTGCAGCCGCCCCTTTTTGTCGCGGGAAGGCCCTGTGGACCTGCCGGGGCCGATGTCGTTCCGCAAGCGGTAGGTCACGGCCCCGCTCGGTGAATAATCGTCATTCCACCTGGATGTTGTAGGCGACCGTGAGTGAGCAGCTGGCGGAGTCGGTCACCTGGATGAAAGCGTCGAAACTGCCGGTGCCGGCCTCCTTCACTTTGCCGCGCAGACCGCCGGAGCCGGTGAGGTTAACTCCCGGCGGCAGGTCACCGGCGACGAGTGCGAAGTGGTACGGCTCCGCCCCGCCCACGAACTCGAGGTTGAAGTGCACGTTCTGCCCCACGTGGAGCAACGGCACGACCTCGGTAACGTTCGTGAGAGTACAGTCTCCGAAGGCGGACCCGGCGCAGAGAAGAAGGACCAGGGATGAGAGGACCAGGACTTTTTTCATCTCGCTCTCCTTTTTTTAGACCTGTGACCGATTCTACGCCGTCCGCGCCTCCAAGGTCACCGGTCCAGCGGCCGAACCGTCGGGACGTTGTCTACGTGCAGTTGAGGGTGCTTCAGGAAGATTCCCTGGTCTTCGTCGATGATTATGAGAGCGCGATCAGGCTGAATCCGGAAGCTCTCTTGTGGGAAGTCGATGTTCACCCCCAACTCTTGCACCGTGTAGTGAAGCTCACCAAGCGATTCGCCCTTCTCTCCCAATCCCGCGAGCACGATGTGCCAAGGGAACGCGAAGGAGCTTCCCTTCGGCGTCCGGTAGTCGAGTAGCTCCAATCGCGTAAAGACTTCACCTCCCGGGTGAACCAGCTCGATCTGGCGAACCTGGCTGGTCTGGCCGTCGATTCCGATGCGGAAGAAATAGGCCTCGCCACCGAGGTAGCCCCCCGGTAGCTCAAGCACCGGACCTTCTTTCGTCTCACGCCCCGTCGCGACTCCCACTCGAGCCTGCCAGCGCGCGCGATCCAGGATGGAATCTCTGGTCGGGATACAAGGGGAGCAGTCGTCGTCTTCCCAGCCGAGAAAACCAACCGGTAGAAACAACGGATTCGGGAACGGGAACGGTGTGGCTCCTGTCGATCGGCGCGAAAGGTGGAGGCGTTTATCCTCGGGATAGAAAAGCTGGTAAGTCGTTCCATCGAATGCCGTTTCTACCGCTGGAGCAAGCCCAAATCGAGGGTCGATGCTTGCACTCGCAAAGACCCGATCCCCTTGCGCTGCATACGCGAACGAACCTTCGCTGCTGCGATCCTGTCGCCAAGCCCAAACGGTCGAGCGGAAACGAACCGAGCGGAGGTTCTCGTAAAAGGCGACCAGATCGCGTAGCGCCCGTTCGGTTCGCAGCGCGACGACGCGTGATCCACCCGCCGGAACATAGGCCGACTTTGGGGCAACCGGCGGGATCGAGGGCCGGCTCCAAGCAGCAAGCTGGTCCCGATCGCCTGGCCGGAGCATCTGATTCAACACCTCGGGGGAGGTATCGCACGGCATGCCGGCCCCGCATTCGCGACATCCGCCGCCTCCGGTCGAAATACCACAAACGGAAGTCGAGAGGGGATTGCCACAAGGACATCGAGCCGGGATCATCCCTAACAAGAAGCAACTCTTAGTTCCACAGGCCACTCCGGCATTCCACCCCTCCCCAGTATTAGCCAGCAAGGTCACTGGAACTAAAGAGGTCGGACTTTTAATGCAAGCCGGCTCGAGGGGGGCGCAAGTCAGAACATCAGTGTGACAGGTGAACTGGGCAGATCCAGCGACCGAGAAGGATGCGGAGAGGGCCAGGGCACTGAGACGTAGGAGGGTTCGCATGCTTCTCCTTTTCCTCTCTCTTCAGATACCTCGCATAGGCTGCGCCAGTCTCTCTTTCTTGTCAACCCCGAGGCATGGTGGTACCCCGAAACCCTCTCCGAGCAGAGAATCCCGGGGGCGCACTCTTGCGCCAACTGTTGATTGTGAAGGGGAGATGTTGGTGCAGCCAGGAGGAGTCGAACCCCCAACCTACAGATCCGTAGTCTGTCGCTCTATCCAGTTGAGCTATGGCTGCTTAGGCGAGGCCACTGCAGGGGCGGAAGGATAGACGAAAACGTCCCCGGGCGGCAAGACCGGGGGGCTTCGGGACGATTTCGAGGGCGATTTCCGGGTTCCGATAGAGTTGGGGGGTGAGCCCCCGGTCTTTTGCCTCCTCGCGTCCTCTTAGCCGATGACTCCCCTTCGCGAACGGCGGGGCTCGGCCATAGCGCGAGTCTTAGGGGATGCCTTGATCGCGGGGGGCGCCCTGGGCCTGGCGTTCTGGCTGCGGATTCATCTGCCTTTGCCGTTCACCCAGGGGCTGCTGCCTCCGGATCGGATCTCGTTTCTCGTCCGGGAGGGGCTTGCCGCGGTCGTGGCGCAGTGGGTGGCGCTCTACTTTCTCGGGTTTTACGACGCCGACCGGCCGCTGACGACGGCAGAGCTGTCTCGCCGGCTGCTGCCCGCCACTCTCAGCCAGGCGGCTTTGCTTGCCGGGTACCTGTTTTTTACCAACCGGACGTTTCCGCGCTCGGTCCTTTTGCTCTATGCGGTGCTCGACCTGGTTCTGTTGGTCCTTTGGCGCCGGTGGGCCAATCGGAGCGGCCCGGGGAGCCATCGGCGCGTCGTCTTGGTGGGCGAGGGAACCGACGCCCGAGAGATCGCCGTGGCGATTGCCTCCCACGGTTGGCATGGGCTGGAGGTCGCCGGATTCGTGACGCTCAGGCCGCGGGCCGATCCTCAAGAGGGCCTCGAAGGGCAGGAAGGGACCGCGGAGCTGGGGCCCTACTTGGGGACGATCGACGAGCTGCCCGCACTGCTCGCCGCCGGGACGATCGACGACGTAGTGCTCGCCGCCGGGGAAGATTCCTGGCAGACCCGGCTGCTCGACCGAATCGCCGGCAGCCGGCCCGATCACACGAACGTCCTTCTTCTGCCCGGGCCGTTCGAGAGCTTGATCGGCCGGATGCGCTACCGGTGGGTGCACGACCTGCCGCTGATCGAGGTGGTGCGCGAGTCCGAATGGCGGATCAACCGGCCGGTCAAACGGCTGTTCGACCTCGCCGCGGGGACTTTCCTGGCGCTGGTCTTGACTCCCGTATTCGTGCTCGCCGCCCTTGCGGTCCGCCTGACCTCCCCCGGTCCGGTCCTCTACCGACAGGAGCGGGCCGGGCGCGACCGCCGGCCTTTCGTGGTCTACAAGCTGCGCTCGATGCAGGTCGATGCCGAGGCGGAAAGCGGCGAAGTGTTGGCCGAGGTCGGCGATCCGCGACTTACACCGATCGGGGCGTTCCTGCGCCGGTTCCGGATCGACGAGATCCCCCAGCTGATCAACGTGCTTGGCGGCAGCATGAGCCTGGTCGGCCCTCGGCCCGAGCGCCCCGGCTTCGTCGAGAAGCACCTCGCCGAGGTGCCGGGCTATGCCGAGCGCTTTTCGGTGGCGCCCGGCCTGACCGGGCTCGCCCAGGTGAACGGGGATTACCACTCCAGCCCTCAGAACAAGCTGCGCTACGAGCTGGCCTACATCGCCAACTGGTCGCTGGGGTTGGACTTTTCGATTTTGGTGCGGACGGTGAAGATCGTGCTGACTTCGCGGGGGGTGTGAGTCTTCAATCCTCCGCCAGGGCCTCTTCCACCCAGGCCGTTGGCCTTTAGGCCGCAACAACCACACCCGCCCCGCGGATTGCTTTTAACGGCCTGAAGGGCCGTGTTCCCAAAGCCCAGGCCATCGGCCTGGGTACGAGGGCGGCGGCCTGCTCTCCTACCCCAGCTCCCCGGTGATCCAACACCCGCCGAGCACTCGCGTACCCCGATAGAACACCGCCGCCTGACCCGGCGCCACGCCCCGCTGAGGGGTCTCGAACTCGACCTCCGCTTTTCCGCCGGGCAGCGAGCGGATGCGCGCGGCCACCCCGGGGTGGCGGGAACGAATCTTCACCGTCGCCTCGACCCCGTTCTCGGCATCCTCGGGCGGGGGGCCGATCCAGTGGAGCCGCTCGGCGGTGAGGCCCCGGGCGAACAGCTCGTCGTCGCCTCCGACCACCACCCGGTTCGTCTCCGGCTCGATCTTCAGCACGTAGAGCCGGTTCGCGGAGGCGAGCCCCAAGCCGCGGCGCTGGCCCACGGTGTAGCGGTAGTAGGGCTCGCCGCGGCCCAGCTCGTTCCCTTCTCGATCGACCAGGATCGCCGGGGTGCCGAAACCGGCCGAGGTGTCATCGCGATCCGACAGGATCTTGAACCGTTCCGGCGCGGCGGCGGCCTCGCTTTCGACGAACTCGCGCACCCCTCCGGCGACGAAGCAGACCTCCATGCTCTCGCCCTTTTCGGCGACCGCCAATCCCGCCTCGCGGGCCAGTTCGCGCACTCGGGTCTTGGTCAGCTCGCCCAGCGGAAACTGCGAGGCGGCGAGCTGCTCGGCCGACAGCTCGAACAGGTAGTAGCTCTGGTCCTTCTCCGGGTTCGTCGCGGTGTGCAGCTCCGGTCCTTCCGGCCCGGCGACGATCCGCGCGTAGTGGCCGGTCGCGAGCTTTTCCGCGCCGAAGGCGCGCGCCTTCTGCCAGAGCAGGTCGAATTTGATCCAGGTGTTGCAGGCGACGCACGGGCTCGGCGTCCGCCCGGCGAGATAGTCGCCAACGAACGGATCGACCACCTTCTCGCGGAACTCCTGGTCCATCCGCAGCGTGTAGTGGGGAATGCCCGCCTGCTGCGCCACGCGCTTGGCGTCGCCCAAATCGAGCGCACCGCAGCAGCGGCCGTTCGAGACTTCCTCCGAACGATCCCAAAGGAGCATCGACAGGCCCACCACCGGGTGGCTCTCTTGGGCGAGCAGCCAGGCGACGACCGAGGAATCGAGCCCGCCGCTCATGGCGACCGCGGTCAGACCGGAGGAAGCGGCGCCGGACGAACCGGGCGAGAATTCGGTCGAATCGCTCATCGGGACACTGGCACCGGGGCGAACCGGCGGAGCGCCTCGACTTCGCGCGGCAGCGCGGCGAGGAAGGCGTCGATCTCCGCCTCGGTATTGGTCATTCCTACGCTCACCCGGAGCGACGAGAGCGCCTCTTCGGGGGAGAAACCGGCCGCGAGCATCCCCTTGCTCGGCTCGACCGTGCCGGAGGAGCAGGCCGAGCCGGTCGAGACCGCGAACCCGGCAAGGTCAAGGCGAATCAACAGCGCCTCTCCCTCCACTCCGGAGAACGCGATGTGGGTCGTGTTCGGCAGGCGCGGGCGGTCCGTGGCATGGACGCGGGCCTCGGGGATCTCCGAGATCCCGCGCTCGATCCGGTCGCGCAGCCCGGCCAAGTGCCGGTGCCGCTCGGATAGCTCCCCCGCGGCGATCTCCGCCGCCTTCCCCAAGCCCACGATCGCGGGGACGTTCTCGGTCCCCGCGCGGCGGCGCCGCTCCTGGCTGCCGCCCACCAGGTAGCCGTGGAGGTCGAAGCCCTTGCGCAGCCAGAGCGCCGCGGCGCCGAGCGGGCCGTGGAACTTGTGGCCCCCCAGGACGAGAGCATCGACGTCCAGATCGGCGACCGAAACGGGGATCTTCCCCACCGCCTGGACCGCGTCGCACAGCACGGGCACGCCGTACGCACGGGCGGCGCGGGCGACTTGGGCGACCGGCTGGATCGTGCCCAGCTCGTTGTTCGCGAGCATCAGCGCCGCGAGGCTCGTGGCCGGACGGTCCGGGCCGGGAGCGAGGGCCGCGATCATCTCGTCCGCATCGACCGTGCCGCCGCGCGGCAAGATCCGCTCGATCTGGAAACCCCGCTCGCCCAGCCGATTCGCCGCCTCGCGCACGGAAGGGTGCTCGAAACCGGAGGTCACGACCCGCTTCGGGGTGCGGTCCTCTGAGGGGGAGAACGCGAGATCGAACAGCACCGCGTTGTTCGCCTCGGTGCCCGAGGCGGTAAAGACAATCTCGGCCGGCCGGGCGCCGAGAAGCACAGCGACCCTCTCGCGCGCCTCTTCGACCGCGTTCCGCGCCCCCTGGCCGAAAGCATGCAAGGACGACGGGTTGCCGTGCCGTCCCCCAAGCCACGGCAGCATCGCCTCCCGGACCCTTGGGTCGAGAGGCGTCGTCGCGTTGTGGTCGAGGTAGACAGCGTCCATGGAACGGGTATTGTAACCGGTGCCGTCCACCGGGGTGGGCGATTGAGCCCCCCACCGAGGACGGTTTTACGAAAGCGGGGCTTCATGCGTCGATTCACGCGGACGGTCGCTCTTCTATCTCTCTCCGGAGCGCTCGGGTTTTCGATCCTCCCCTCCCCCGCCCGCGCGGATGATCCGAAGGCTCCCACCGTACCGCCCGACCTCCCCGCCCCGGCGACCGCTCCCGCCACAGCTCCAGCCGCTCCAAGTACCGCTCCCCCGACCGGCGCTACCGCCGCTCCGGCCGCGGCACCCGCCGACCCGAAAGCCGCGCTGCCGGTGCCCAAGAAGAAGAAACTCGACCGGGGGACCCAGAAGAAACTGCTCGCAGCGCTGTCGGAGGAGTACCGGGCCTGGTTCGAGGAGGTGACGATCCTCCTCTCCGACGAGGAGAAGGCCGCCTTCCTGACCCTGGAGAAGGACTACCAGCGCGACGCGTTCATCAAGCGCTTCTGGGCCGTCCGCGACCCCTACCCCGAGACCGCGAAGAACGAATTCAAGGACCGCTGGGAGACGACGATAGAGCAGGCGCGCGCGAGCTTCGGCAAAGTGACCGACGACCGCTCCCGGCTGATGCTGCTGAACGGTCCGCCGGACGGCCGGATCGTCTCGCGCTGCACTACCGTGCTTTGGCCTTTGGAGGTCTGGTTTTACGGCCGCGGCAATCGCCTGCGGGAAGAGTTCGTCCTGATCTTCTATCAGCGCTGGGGCGCCGGACAGTTCCGCCTCTGGTCACCGGCCGAAGGGCTCGACACCCTGTTCGTCGAGGGCTCGAACAACGCCTCGCTCGAACGGGTGGCGAACGAATGCCGCGACGGCGACCAGCTCGCGGGCGGGATCAGCTGGGTGGCGCGCCAGGGGCTCGGCTACATGACGCTCCAGTTGCAGGTCGAGACACCTCCCAAGGGGCCGAGCGGCGAGTGGGTGGCGACGTTCAACTCGTATTCGACCGACGTGCCGCCCGACGCGCCGGGCTTCCCGGCGAAGCTCGACCTCGCGTTTCCAGGCAAGCGCCAGAACCGCACGGTGGTCCAAGGGGTGTTCTCGGTCAACCCCGCGGACATCGGCCAGGCGAAGCTCGGCGAGCATCGCTCGTACAACCTGCAGATGACCGGCGAGATCCTCGAAGGCAAAGATCTGTTCGACAGCTTCCGCTACAAGTTCGACTTCCCCGGCGAGCTTCCCGCGCAGGCCACCTTGCCGCTGGTGTTTCAGCGCTACCTGCGCCCCGGGCGCTACAAGATGTTGATCAAGATCGAGGACATCAACGGCGGCAAGTTCCACCGCTCGGAGCGCGACCTGATCGTGCCGCAGGTGGAGCGCGACGAGCCGGCGCCGCCCCCCGAGGACGCCGCCACCGCCGCCCTGCTCACCGAGGCGAACGCGGCGATTCGCCGGGCCGAGAACACGCTCCAGATCATCCCGCCGACGGGCGAGCTGCAGACCGGCATGCTCCGGTTCGACACCCTCACCACCGGGCCGGACATCGTAAAGGTCACGTTCGGCCTGGACGGCAAGCCTTTGCTGACCAAAACCAAGCCCCCCTACAGCGTCGAGCTCGATCTCGGCACCCTGCCGCGCTCGCGCCAATTGACCGCGGTCGCCCTCGATGCGGCGGGCAAGGAGCTGGCGAGCGATTCGGTGGCGCTCAATTCGGCGGGGCAGCGGTTCCGCGTTCGCCTGACCGAGCCGGTGCGGGGGAAGCACTATGTGAAGAGCCTCACCGCTTCGGCCGAGGTCCAGGTGCCGGACGGCGAGGTGGTCGAGCGGGTGGAGCTGTTCTTGAACGAGGACCGGGTGGCCACCCTCTACCAAGCGCCGTTCACCCAGCCGATCGTCCTGCCGAAGGACCTGGAGCTGGGCTACGTCCGGGCGGTCGCCTATCTCACCGACGGCAACTCGACCGAGGACGTGGCGTTCGTCAACGCGCCGGACGACTTCCAGCAGCTGAAGGTGCAGTACGTCGAGCTGTACACCAGCGTCTTCGACCGCGCCGGGCGGCCGGTCGAAGGGCTCGAACAGAAGGATTTCTCGATCACCGAGGACGGCGTCGCCCAAGAGATCAACCGCTTCGAGAAGGTGACCGACCTGCCGATCCACGCCGCGATCCTGCTCGACACGTCGGCTTCGATGGAGCCGAACATCGCCGCGGCGCGCGCCGCGGCGCTCGAATTCCTGGAGAAGCGGATCCAGCCGAAGGACCGGGCCGCCGTCATTACCTTCAACGACCGGCCGAACCTGACCGCGAAGTTCACCAAGGATCTGGGGACCCTCGCGGGCGGCCTCGCCGGGGTGAAGGCCGAGCGCGGCACCGCGCTTTACGACAGCCTGGTCTTCTCGCTCTACTACTTCAACGGGATCAAGGGGCAACGGGCGATCCTGCTGCTCTCCGACGGCAAGGACGAGAACAGCAAATTCTCCTACGAGGACGCCCTCGATTACGCCCGACGGGCCGGGGTGACGATCTACTCGATCGGCTTGGGGAAAGATCTCGACAAGCGGAAGCTGACCAAGCTTGCCGAAGAGACCGGCGGCCGGTCGTTCTTCGTCCAGAAAGGGGAAGAGCTGTCGCGGATCTACAGCGAGATCGAGCAGGAGCTGCGCTCGCAGTATCTGATCGCCTACCAATCGACCAACAGCTCGGACGACACGAACTTCCGCACCATCGAATGCAAGGTCGGCAAGCCGGGGCTGGAGGCGAAGACGCTGCGTGGGTACTACCCGTAACGGTCTGCGCGACCCCCCTCCTGTCCTCCCCCGCAAGGGGGGAGGGGCCCTTCGTCGAAGTCCGGCGAAGAGCGGGCTAGGCATTCTCCCCCATGGGGTGCACCCCCAGCGAAGAGCGGGAGGTGGCGTCCTCGCCCCTTGCGGGGGAGGATCGAGGAGGGGGTCCACCGAGGCGCCCGCCCCACTGAGCCCACGCTCCCGTCATTTCGTCCCACGTCGTTGTCGGGATCGGGACGTGCGCGTAGGATCGCCTGACGATGCCGATGTTCGGTCGTGGTTCCGGTCGCCTTCTCCTCGTCACGGTTCTCGCCTGGGGTGTTGCGGGCACGTTGGGCAACGCAAGCGCCGCGCACGCCGCGAAGCCTCCGGCTCCCGAAACCGCCGCCCCGATCCTCCCTCCGGATGCCGCCGAGCTGGCGCCCCGCCACCGGCAGTGGCTCGAAGACGTGGCGCTCCTGATCTCCGCCCCGGAGCGCGCGGCGTTCCTGGCGCTCAAGCAGGACTACCAGCGCGACTCGTTCATCCGCCGCTTCTGGCAGGTGCGCGACCCCTACCCGGAGACCGCTCGGAACGAGCTGGAAGACCGCTGGAAGGAGCGTTCCGAGATCGCCCGCCAGCGCTTCGGTAATCTGACCGAAGACCGGGCGAAGATGATGCTCTGGAACGGCATCCCCGCGAAGGTCGAGGAGTTCCGCTGCCCCGAAGCGATGCTGCCGATCGAGGTCTGGTCCTACACCTCGAACGAGCTGATCCACGGCTTCTTCAACCTGATCTTCTACCAGCCGACGGGAGGCCAGCGGGGCGCCTACCGCCTCTGGTACCCGAACGAAGGTCCCTCGCGCCTGCTCAGCCTCTCGGCCTCCGCCGTGCCGCCGAGCCAGCTCGGCTCCCCGGGCGACACCGAAACGGCCGCGGCGCGCGCGATCTCCGGCTGCCCGCGCGGCGATTCGATCATCACCGCGCTCTCCCAGTCGATCGACTGGAGCCAGGCCGAAACGAAGCTCTCGCTGGTGCCGAAACCGGGCGACGAGTGGCTCAAAAGCTTCCTCTCGCGCTCGACCGATCTGCCGGAGGGGGCGGGCCTGCTGCCGGTCCGGCTCGATCTCGCCTTCCCCGCCCGGCGCCAGAGCCGAACGATCGTCCAGGGGCAGCTCGCGGTCGCCAAGGCCGACGCGGGCCTCGCGAAGGTGGGCGATCGGGCCTCTTACGACTTCGTGGTCGATGGCGAGGTGCTGCGCGATGGGGAACTGTTCGACCAGTTCCGCTATCGCTTCACCCTGCCCGAAACCGACGCCCGCGGCGCCGACATCCCGCTGGTCTTCGAGCGGACGCTGCGCCCTGGCCTCTACCACCTGATCGTCCGGGTGCAGGACGCCGGAGGGAAGCGCTACTTCCGCGACGAGCGCGATCTGGCCGTCCCAGGAGTCCCCGATGCGGCGACTCCCGTGACGATCGCGAGCGTTCCCGAGTCGAGCCCGATCGATCCGCGCCTCGCCGAGGCAAACGCCGCGATCCCCGCCGGGGAACAGACCGTGCGCATCCTCCCTCCCTCGCCCGGTTTGAAGACCGGCACCGCGCGGGTGGAGGCGGTCACCACTGGCGAGGGGATCGCCAAACTGTCGTTCGAGCTGAACGGCCGGCCGATCCTCGCCAAATCGCGCCCCCCGTGGAGCGTCGATCTGCCGCTCGGCAGCCAGCCGAGGGCCCATCAGCTTCGCGTCCGCGCCCTCGACGCCCAAGGCGTCCAGCTCGCAAGCGACGAAATCCTGCTGAACGCCGGGCCGCACCGCTTCTCGGTCCGCTTAGTCGAACCGCAGCCGGGAAAGAGCTACGCATCGAGCCTGCGCGCCCAGGCCGAGGTGGACGTGCCGCAAGGGGACGAGCTGGAACGGGTGGAGATGTTCCTCGACGAGACGAGGGTCGCCACCCTCTACCAGCGCCCGTTCGTCCAGCCGATCCTGCTGCCCGAAGGCGATCGGGTGAGCTATGTCCGCGCGGTCGCCTACCTTCGGGACGGCAATTCGGCCGAGGACACGGTGCTGATCAACGCGCCGGAATCGGCCGAGGTGGACGTCGACTTCGTCGAGCTGTACACCTCGGTCCTCGATCGCCGGGGCCGGCCGGTCGATGGCCTCGAAAAGAAGGATTTCAAAGTCACCGAGGACGGCGTCGAGCAATCGATCGCCCGGTTCGAGAAGGTGAACGACCTGCCGATCTACGCGGGCGTCCTGCTCGACACCTCGGCCTCCATGTCCGAGGAGCTGACCGACGCGGTCCAGGGCGCGCTCCGCTTCTTCGAGACGGTGATTACGCCCAAAGACCGGGCTATGGTCCTCACCTTCAGCGACAAACCGGTCGTCGCGGTGCCGTTCACCAACGACAAGGAAGTCCTCGCCGGAGGCCTCGCGAATCTGGTCGCGGAAGGCAATACCGCCCTCTACGACACGATCATCCAAGCCCTGTTCGATTTCGGCGGCCTGCGCGGCAAGCGGGCGATCCTGCTCCTCTCCGACGGCCGGGACGAAGGAAGCCATTACACCTACGCCGACGCGCTGGAATACGCCAAGCGCTCCGGCGTCGCGATCTATTCGGTCGGCATCCACCTCTCGACCAAAGACGCCGACGTGCGGATGAAGCTCTCCCAGCTCGCCGATCAGACGGGAGGCCACTTCTTCTTCGTCGAAAAGGCGAGCGAGCTCGAAGGCGTCTACAAGTCGATCGAGGAAGAGGTCCGCAGCCAGTACCTGCTCGCCTACCAGTCCTCCCAAAGCGGCAACGGCAACCGAGACAAGTTCCGCCAGGTCGAGATCAAGCTCCAAAAGTCAGGCCTCGAAGCGAAGGCGATCCCGGGCTACTATCCGTAGCCGCAGCCGCTGTAAATTGATTTCCCTCGACCAGGTTTGTTGGGTAGGGGCGGAGCTTGCCTCCGCCAGGGGGCAGGCAAGCTGCTCCTGCTTCAGCCGTGGGCAACTCGGGGAATCGGGAAATCCTCGCCGCCTGACCCGATGGCCGCACCTTCGTCCGGCAGCGCCAGCAGCGCTTCGGGAGCAAAATCGGCATCCTCGGACCAAGTCACCACGCCGAGGAACTCGTCCAACGCCGCCCGACCGAAGGCTTGAGGATCGCGAAGCGGCTCGAACACAGGACCGGTCAAGAGGGGAGCCACGTTCACCCGCTTGGTGACCCCATTGTTGAACGAGACGGTCAAGTGGCTCGGACCCGAAACGGAGACGGCTGTGACGCGCAGGATCATCTTCCTACTCCAAGGGAGAAATCTTGCTCAAGGGCCGATGCTCGGACGCCCTCAGCCAGTTCGATCGTAACTCTGCCTGATGGAGCGCCGCCCATTCGAGCACCAGGGAGAGGGCTCGGACCGGCAGCTTTCCCTGGATGATCCCAATGGGGTCGATGCCGACCTCCGCCTCCGCCCCGCGATAGATCGCGTGGAAGTGCGGCGGATTGTGATCGTCGTAGTACATCGAGATCGTGATACCGAAGAACTCCGAGACTCGCGGCACGAGACCTCCAGATCCGAAGTATATGAGACGGCAGAAGGACTCCGCATGTTCGGGCGAAAACTCCGGGCTATGATCCGCAAACCTTGACTGCCAACAGCAATCCCCTCCCGCCCCTCGTCCTAGCCTCCGCTTCCCCCCGCCGCCGCGTGCTGCTTCAGGGGCTGGGCTTAACGTTCACCATCCGCCCCGCGGATCTCGACGAGACGCCGTTCCCGAACGAGCAGCCGGGTCCCTACGTCCTCCGCCTCGCCAAAGCGAAAGCCGCCGCCGTGGTGCAACCCGGAGAGCTGGCGCTCGCGGCAGATACGGTCGTCGTCCTCGACGGAGAACTGCTCGGCAAGCCCACTGACGCCCAGGACGCAGAGAAGATGCTCGCCAAAATCGCCGGCCGCGAGCATCAGGTCTACACCGGGGTCGCCCTCCAGCATGCGGCCGAGCCGGCTCTGCGCGAAGCCTCAAGCCTCACACTCTCGAAAGTCCGCATGGCGGCGATGGATGCCGAAACGATCGCGTGGTACGTGGCCACTGGGGAACCGATGGACAAGGCGGGTTCGTATGCCGTCCAAGGCCTGGGCGCGCTGTTCGTCGAGGCGATCGACGGGAACTACACGAATGTGGTGGGGTTACCGCTGCCGGCGGTGAAGGCGCTGTTTGAGGAGTTGGGGTGGGGGGTGTTGGATTGGGTGGCGGGGCGGTAGGGCGGGAAACTGCTTTGGCACGATGCTTAGCTTCTCCAAGGGCTGCTAGAGTCTCTCCTTCACGCTCTACGTACAGAAGCCATCCAATGCCCATCCTGCCCACCGATCCGCAACCTCTCGGGTGGATTGATTACCAAGGGATTCGCGAGCATGTAGAGCGCGGGCCTCTGGGTCACCGAGGTCGGTTCCTGCAGTCGGAGCTGCCGTACGACTGGATGGATGCCTACCGAGAGATGACCGGTCGCCCCACCGAGATCCTACGGATTGACCATGGGCAGTTCGAGTACTTCTATGACGCCCTGGACCTGTTGGTCGCACAGGGCGTGGTCCCGGACGATCCAAACTCCGAGTCGCGCCTCGTCGTCGCCGTCGGATTCTCGGCGCCGCTCAAAAGATCCCGCGACGACTCGCGGCTTCGAGGGTGGGTCGGGCGAACCGAGATCCTGTTCGGCAAAGAGTGGGATAAAGGCCACTTCATCGCGCATTCGATCGGCGGCGCGGTGGAGGGGATCGAGGCGAACGTCTTCATCCAGCGGCGCGACATGAACCGCGGTTGGTCCGTGGAAGGAAAGAAGTATCGAGAACTAGAGAAGTACTGCTGCGCGAACCCGGGCACGTTCTGCTTCAGTCGTCCGATCTATCTCGACTTGACGTCGAGGCCGGCCTGGGTGGAGTTTGGGCTGCTGACGGTGGAGGGTCAATTCCGGGTGGAGTGGTTTGACAACCGGTAGAAGTGACCGCGCTGCCCGCGCGCGAAGCTCCTCCTGCGCCGAATCGACCCCCATCCTGTCCTTCAGAACTCCAACCCTCCCCCTCCCGGGGGTCGTTGCGGCGGCGCTACGGTAAACGGCGAGGGTTCGCGGCGGTGATCGCGCCGGGAACTGCGTCGCGCCGGGATTGGCGCCGCCGTAGCCCGCGCGATAGCATCGCTCCCTCATAGGTCCCGGTTTTCGGACCGATTCTTACCCGCTGGCCGGGAGATCAGGAGAGCGCCTTGGATTTCGCCCTTTCGGCCGAGCAGATTCAGATTCGGGACACCGCGCGCGAGTTTGCCCTGCGCGAGATCGACCCGATTGTCGATGACATCGACGAGCACCAGAAGTTTCCGCGCGAGGTGATCCGGAAGGCGGGCGAGCTGGGCTTCCTGGGGGTCATCTTCCCCGAGGAGTACGGCGGCGCGGGGCTCGGCTATCTCGAATACGTGCTGGTGATCACCGAGCTGTCGAAGGTCGATCCTTCGGTCGGCATCTCGATCGCCGCCCACAACTCGCTCGGCACGAACCACATCTACAAGTTCGGGAACGAAGAGCAGCGGAAGCGGTGGGTCACCCCGCTCGCGAGCGGCGAGAAGATCGCCGCCTGGGGCCTCACCGAGGCGGGCTCCGGGTCGGATGCGGCCGCCGCGCGGACGACCGGCAAAAAAGTGGACGGCGGCTGGGTGCTCAACGGGTCGAAGGCGTTCATCACCCACGGTTCGGTGGGCGATACCTGCGTGATCATGGCCGTCACCCACCCGGAGGCGAAGCGCGGCAGCCACATGTCGGCCTTCGTGGTCGAGAAGGGGATGGCCGGCTTTCGGCCGGGGAAGAAGGAGAACAAGCTCGGCATCCGCGCCTCGGACACGACGGAGGTGATCCTCGAAGACTGCTTCCTGCCGGACGAGAATCTGCTTGGAAACCCGGGCGAGGGGTTCAAGCAGGCGCTGGCGATTTTGGACGGCGGCCGGATCTCGATCGCGGCGCTGGGGCTCGGCACGGCGATCGGCGCCTACGAGACGGCCCTCAAGTACTCGAAGGAACGCGAGCAATTCGGCAAGCCGATCTCGGCGTTCCAGGCGGTGCAGTTCCATCTCGCCGAGATGGCGACCAAGATCGCCGCGGCCGAGATTCTGACTTTCGCCGCGGCCGAGGCGAACGACCGCGGCCAGAAGTTCTCGCAGCTCGCCTCGGAAGCGAAGCTCTACGCCGGGGAGGCCGCCGTGTTCTGCTCCGAGCGGGGCGTACAGATCCATGGCGGCTACGGCTTCATCAAGGACTACCGGGCCGAGAAGTACTACCGCGACGCGAAGATCTGCACCATCGGCGAGGGCACCAGCGAGATCCAACGTCTGGTGATCGCCCGCGGCGTGCTCAAGGGTCACGGATGACGCCGGATTCGCCGCACCGCCCGGTGCGCGCGCGGGGTCCCGAGGATCTCGACGCCCTGATCGAACGGCTTTTGGCCCGCCAGCCTCGTTCTCTGGCGCGGGCGATCTCGCTGCTCGAAGACGGCGGACCCGATCAGCGCCAGCTGGTCGCCCGGCTCTATCCGAAGACCGGCCACGGCCGCGTGGTCGGCATGACCGGCCCGCCGGGCGCGGGGAAGAGCACGCTGGTCGATCGCCTGGCCCGCCACCTGCGCGCGCGAAACGAGACGGTCGCGGTTCTCGCGGTCGATCCGACCAGCCCGTTCACCGGCGGCGCCCTGCTCGGCGACCGGATTCGCATGCAGGGCCACTACACGGACCCGGGGGTGTTCATCCGCTCGATGGCCACCCGCGGCACGATGGGCGGCCTGGCCCGCGCGACGCGCGACGCGATGGACCTGCTGGATGCGGCGGGGTTCGACTGGATTCTGGTCGAGACCGTCGGCGTCGGCCAGGACGAGGTAGACGTCGTGCGGAGCGTCGATTCGGTCGTGGTGGTGACGGTCCCGGGCCTGGGCGACGACATCCAGGCGATCAAGGCAGGGCTGATGGAGATCGCGGACGTTTTCGTGATCAACAAGGCCGACCGCGACGGGGTCGATCGCTCGCAGCGCGACCTGGAGATGATGCTCTCGCTCGGCGAGCACGGCGACTGGGTGCCGCCGATCGTCCGTACGGTGGCGAGCCGCGACGAGGGGCTCGACCGGTTGATCGAGGCGATCGAGCGCCATCGCGAGTTTCTCAACACCAGCGGTAACCTCGCCGCCCGGCGGCTTTCGCATCTGCGCCTGCGGGTCGAGACGATTTTGAAGGAGCGGGTGATCGCCGCCGCCGATCGGGTGGTGGGGGTGGAGCGCGCGGTCGAAGCGGGCTTCGCCGAGCGGGTCGATCCCTACCTGGTGGCAGAGCGCCTGTTTCGCGGAGTGGTCGAAAGCGCCGCCGCGAATCCCGCGGCCGTGGAGGAATGATGATCGGCAAAATCGACCACATCGGAATCGCGGTCGCCTCGATCGCCGAAGCGCGAAAAATGTACGAGGCCCTGGGCCTGACCGTCGATTCGATCGAAGAGGTGCCGGACGAAGGGGTCCGCGTCGCCTTCATCTCCTGCGGCGAAACGCGACTCGAGCTGCTCGAACCGCTCTCGCCCGACACGATCGTCGGCAAGTTCCTCGAAAAGCGCGGCCCCGGAATTCACCACGTTTGCCTGGCGAGCGATGACGTAAAAGCGGACGACGCCCGCCTTCGCGAGCAGGGACTCCAGGTTCTACGCCCGGAGCCCACCCGCGGCGCGGGCGGTGCGCTGGTGCAGTTCGTCCATCCGAAAAGCACCGGGGGCGTGCTGTTGGAGTTGTCGGAGCCCGGCAACGAGGGGGGACACGGCTAGGAAGGGCTTTTCGGGGAGCGGACAATTCGGAAGCCGAGGTCGTCGCTTCGGTGTTCGGGCTCCGAGGATTTTCGACTCCACGCGGCGCAGCTTTTCGCGTTCATCCGAAAGCTTCCTCCGCGACGCACCCGACCGGTGCCCGCGGTCGGCCCCCGGGGATCGATCAAAGGCTCGGCATAAGGAGAATACGGGGCGTACCAATCCGCGACCCACTCTTCGACATTGCCGTGTACGTCGTATAGGCCCCACCGGTTGGGATCGAACGAGCCGATCGGTGCGACTTTCTTGTAGCCATCGGTGTCCAGGTAGTTGGCTTGCCCTTCGAGGTCTCTCTCCTGGTCACCGTAGATGTAGGCCGCGGAGCTTCCGGCGCGGCCCGCATATTCAAGCTCCGCCTCCCAGGCCAAGCGGTAGTGGCCTTCCGGATCGCGCTGATTCAGTTTCGCAACGAAGTCCTGCGCCTCGTTCCACGAGTCTCCCGTTTTCGGTAGGTCGAAACCGGGGCTTGTAGAGGCGTCTCGTCCGGTTAGCACCGCATTAAACTGACGATCGGTGACCTCGTACGCGCCGATGCAAAAACTCTTCGTGATCACCACCTTGTGTGCCGGGCGCTCCTTCGCCCGATCGCCACGTCGTGCGGGAGCACCCATCGTAAATTCGCCGGAGGGTATCTTGACGAACGCAAAGTCGAGGCCGCGCGGCGAAGGGCAGGCAGGATCCGGAGCGCGCCTCGTCAGCGAATGCGGTCGCGCAGCGTGGGTCAATCGATCGTAGATGCGCTTGCCTTCGCGGGCCGCCAGGGCGATTCCTAGGGCGAGTATGAAAGCGCCGCAGAGAAGGACGACGCGGCGCCAGGGAAACTTTGGCCAAATGACCTGGCCAGTTGCTGCCCGGAGATACAAAACCGGCGAAGCCCAGGCGAGGCCGAAGGCACCGGTTTGCAAGGCTTGACGTCCCGCCGCGACCGACTCTTCCAGGGAGCAACCTTTTGCCAGCAAGTGGTAGAACGCGCGGCAAAACGTCTTGGCCGCCCGGTTACCGATCGGTGTTTGCAGGGCAAGCACCGCCGGAACGCCAGCTTCGAGAAGGCGGTGTGCGAGGTTTTCCGGATTTTCGATCGACGCGCTGCGGCCTCCTTCACAGGCATTGAGGAAGACGAACCGAAGCTCCTTGGCGTCGCTCAAGACCGGTGCCAGGGCGAACCCTGGGACTGAATCTGCGCGGCGAATCCTTCCTTCCTGCTCAAGGCACAGTGCGCCATCGCCGAATTCCGGGAGCGTTTCGCCATGTCCGGCGAAGTGAAGAGCTTGTACGCGCGGCGCCACCTTGAGGCGCTCCATAAGGCCGCGAAATGTCGGCCTCTCGAGGGGCTCGACAAAGACCGAGCCGTCCTGAATTCGCGATGCCAGCTCCGCTTGAATGTCCAGCAATTCGCCCTGAGCGTCGAGGTCCGCTTGGCGAAATGGCTCAGGGAGAACGGCGAGCACTCGAAAGGGCGATTTGCGGGAGGGGTCTTCGACGGAGCCTAAGAATTCGGGATGTCGGACGACGGGCGTCTCGGCCGAAAGGCAAAAGAATCGTTCGCCGTCGAAAAGAAGCTCCCATGGAAGGCCGACAAGAGAACCGGCTCGATCGAAATGGAGCCTCAGCCGTACGCTCTTCTTCGTGAAGCCTCTGCGCGCCCGGGCTTCCCGCAACTTGCCGTAGATCGGCAGAGGAAAAATCGCTCGGAAGAGGATGTGTCCGAAATCCTTCGCTTCTTCAAAGGTCTTCGCCTGCAGGAGATCCTGACCCTCGAAAGCTTCGGCGAGGTGCCGAGCTTTCTCGCGGAGAGCCTCTGCATTCAGCTCGAACCGCCACTCCCCCGCTTCGTTGGCCCGAACGCGGTAGCCGCCGCCTTCTCCGTCGGCGGAGATCCACACCTCGAAGTCCTCGTAGTCGCGCATGGCGGAAGACAGGAGCCTCGGCAGGAGAAGGCGGACCCGCCGCGCGAGCCTTAGTCCTTCGGCCCGCGCGGAAGCGCCTTACTCCTTATTCTCGGATCCCGTGCCCGAGAGGATACCGGTTTGGCCGGCGGATGCCGAGCCTGCGGCTTCCCCGCGGCGCGCGCTTCAAACGAACGCCGGCAAGGAGGTATCCGGAATGCACCCCGGCAGATAGAGCAGGGCGTTCGAGCCGGTGGAGTCCCCTTCGATGCGCAGGAGCTTGTGGCCCTCCG
>Ga0134122_10000221_pt1 | contig 35281 bp, 29 predicted proteins | sample KB302_FD_96461 | JGI IMG/M metagenome (GOLD analysis project Ga0134122, IMG submission 96461) | Terrestrial soil microbial communities without Nitrogen fertilizer from Kellogg Biological Station, Michigan, USA - KB3-0-2 | ecosystem: Environmental > Terrestrial > Soil > Unclassified ... | reverse complement strand
CCCCGCCGATCTGCAGGGCCGCCCGCCGCAGCCACGCCATCTTCGCTTTGTCCTTCGACGGCTTGTTCAGCGCCGCGAACAGCTCGGAGAGCACGGCGATGGCGGCGGGCGCGTTGAAGTCGTCGTCCATCGCCGCCTCGAAGTCGGCGATCAGCTTCGCCGCCTCGGCCGGCCACTGCTCGCCCTCGGCGCCCGCGGCGTCCACCTTCCGCAGCGTCTCGTAGAAGTACTCCATCCGCAGCTCGGCGTCGGCGATCGCCTTCTCCGAGAAGCTGAGCTGGTTGCGGTAGTGGGTGGAGAAGAAGAAGAACCGCAGGGCCTCGGCGTCCACCTGCTTCAGCGCGTCGCGCAGGAGCACGATGTTCCCCAGGCTCTTGGACATCTTCACGTTCTCCAGGTCCAGGAACCCGCAGTGCATCCAGTAGCGCACCATCTGCTTGCCGCTGGCGCCCTCGCTCTGGGCGATCTCGTTCTCGTGGTGGGGGAAGATCAGGTCCAGCGCGCCGCCGTGGATGTCGAAGCTCTCGCCCAGGTGCTTGCGCGACATGGCGGAGCACTCGATGTGCCAGCCCGGCCGCCCGCGCCCCCAGGGGCTGTCCCAGGACCAGGTCTCCCCCGGCTTGGCCGCCTTCCAGAGCGCGAAGTCCAGGGGCTCGCGCTTCTGCTCGCCCGGCTCCACCCGCGCGCCCGCCTCCAGGTCGGCCAGGTTCCGGCGCGAGAGCCTGGCGTAGGCGGGGTACTTCGAGACCGCGAAGTACACGTCGCCCTGGGACTCGTAGGCCACCCCCTTGGCGATGAGGGTCTGGATGATGTCGACGATCTCGGCGACGTGCTCGGAGACGCGGGGCTCCACGTCCGGCTCGAGCATCTTCAGCGCCCTGGCGTCCGCCCTGAACTCGTCGATGAAGAACTGGGCGAACTCCGGGGCGGTCTTCCCCTGCTCCTTGGCGCGGGCGAGGATCCGGTCGTCGACGTCGGTGTAGTTGCGGACGTACTTCACCGCGTACCCCCGGTAGCGGAGGTAGCGGACGACCACGTCGAAGGCGGCGAAGGTGCGCGCGTTGCCGATGTGGATCCAGTGGTAGACGGTGGGTCCGCACACGTAGATCCCCAGGGGAACCGGCGGGGCGGGCTCCAGCGTCTCCTTCTGCATGGTCAACGTGTTGAAGAGACGGATGGTCACGAGTGGGTAGATAGGCGATCTGGCAACCTTTTTCGCCTATGAGGGATACTGATCAGAGGATGGCACCCGCGAGCCCCAAGCGTCCTTCCCGCCAGCGCCAGCGCGGGACCGGGCAGGCGCCTGCCAAGAAGAAGCCCAACGTCGAGCTTCCGTTCGACGACGTGGAGGACATGACGCCTCTGCGCGCGGACGACCCTCGGCCGCAGCGCGTGCCGGAGCTCCCCGCCGGCGGGATGAACCGCCGCCGCGGGGGCGCCGGGGCCGCGGTGGTGCCGGGGGCGGGCGGGGTGGAGGTGGAGGACGGGTTCCAGCCGGCGTTCCTCTACGTGGAGCGCGGGCCGGGGATGGGGCAGCTGTCGCCCATCCGGCAGGGCATCTCGCTCATCGGCCGCGCCTCCACCGCCGGGCTGCGGCTGCAGCACCCCTCCATCAGCCGCAAGCACGCCGAGGTCTCCCGCAAGGCCGAGCGCTTCTTCATCAAGGACCTGGGCAGCCAGAACGGCACCTACGTCAACGGCGTCCGCATCGAGAAGGAGACCGAGCTGTTCGCCGGCGACGAGATCGTCGTCGGCACCGCGCAGCTCCGGCTGCGCGCCCAGGGCGCCACCACCGGCGGACAGGCGGGCCAGGGCGCCCGGCCGGTGGACAGCGGGCGCTCGTCCGCGGAGAAGGCCGCGCCCAAGAAGTCGGGCTCCGTGGCGTTCGTCGCCGCCGCCGCCGGCATCATCGGCGCCGCCATGGCCGTGGTGGGGCTGATCATCTTCTTCAAGGTCATGAAGGGGCCGTCCTTCGAGGAGCTGCCGCACACGGTCAACCCGCCCGCGGCGACCGCCCCGGCCCAGCCCCCCAGCACCACCCCGCCGCCCGTCGTGGCGACGACCTCGCCCCCGCCGCCGGCCACCGCGACGGCGCCCGTGGCCACGCCGCCCGCGCCAACCCCGCCGGCTCCGCCGCCCGCCCCGCTGACGCCTCCGCCTTCGACGGCGCCGGTGGCCGCCGCGCCGCTGACGCCCCCGCCCTCCGCGGCGGCCTCGCCGCCGGGGCTGCCGACCGCGCCCGCGCCGCCGCCGAACATCACCGTGGGCGACCCGCCGAAGATGGCGGATCCGGGGACCGACCCCTCGCTCACCACCGCGCCGGCCACGCCGCCTCCGCGCAAGCTGACGCGGCGCCCGGACCGGCTGGCGTCCGCCGCGCCGCCGTCGAAGGGCGACCTGGACGACCCGCCGCGCGACAACCCGGCCGCGGCGCCGCCCGCCGACCCGACGGTGATGGCGCGCTACGAGAACGGGGACGTGGGGGCGGCGATCGAGCTGGCGCGCAAGAAGGGCGAGAAGGAGCTCACCGCGAAGCTCAACCGCTTCCAGACGCTCTACGAGTCCGGCATGCGCGCGCTGGCGTCCAAGGACGAGGGCGCCTCGATGCGGAACCTGGACCTGGCGCTCAAGCTGGACGAGCAGTTCTCCGGCGGCTGGGGCAAGTACAACGCCGAGCTGCGCCGCACCCTGTCCAGCCTCTTCACCATGACCGGGAACCGGCTCTCCGCCGAGGGCAACGACGCCGCCGCCTGGAAGGCCTACACCAGCGCGCTGCAGTACGACCCGGACAACGCCACCGCCAAGGCGGGGCTGTCCAGGCTGCCTCCCAGCGCCGCGCCCGCCCCCGCCGCCAAGCAGCCCAACTCCCGCCGCGCCGACATCGACGCCGCGTTCGGGAAGTGAGGCCGGAGTCGAGGGTCCCCCCCGGGAAAGTACGTCTCCCCTCGACTCCGAAACCGCTCGGCCTCGAGGGAAGAACGCCCGTCCCGCCGGATATTCCCGGGCAGGAATTTTGGACCGCTGCTACCCCGCCTCCGCGAGCAAGTCCTTGAGCTTCGCGAGGTTGGGCGGCTTGGCGAGGTGCTCGTGGAAGCCGGCCTCGCTGGCCTTCTTCACGTCGTCCGGCAGCGCATAGCCGCTGAGGGCGACCAGGTACACCGCGCTCAGGTCCGGGTCGCGGCGGAAGGCCCGCGCCACCTCGTGGCCCTCCATGTCCGGCAGGCCGATGTCGCAGACCAGCACGTCCGGGCGCCAGGCGCGGGCCTTCTCGATGCCCTCCACCCCGCGGAACGCCACCACCACCTCGTGGCCACCCAGCGCGAGCGCCTCCGCCAGGCTCTCCGCGGCGTCGACGTTGTCCTCCACCACCAGCACGCGGCGCCGGGGGCGCGCCCGGGGCTCCGCCGGCCGGGGCTCGCTCGAGGAGGGCGGGCTGCGCACCGGCAAGTCCACGGTGAGCTCCGCCCCCTTCCCGGGGCCGTCGCTCCGGGCGCTCACGGAGCCGCCGTGCATCTCCACCAGCCGCTTCACCAGCGCCAGGCCCAGGCCGAGCCCGCCGTTGGTGCGCGCCAGCGTCATGTTCGCCTGCATGAACGGCTGGAAGAGGCGGCCCAGCGTCTCCTCGTCCATCCCGGCGCCGGTGTCCTGGACGCGCAGCCGCGCCTTGCCTCCGTCCACCCGGAGCGACACGGCCACCCGCCCGCCCAGCGGGGTGAACTTGGCGGCGTTGAGGAGCAGGTTCCCGGTCACCTGCGCGAGGCGGGCCGGGTCGCCGTCCACGAAGGCGTCCCCCGCGACCTGCACCGCCAGCTGGATGCCGCGGCTGGAGAACTCGGCGCCGTGGTCCTCGGCGGCCTGCCTCACCACGGCGCCCAGGTCCACCGCGGTGGTCAACAGGTTCATCTTCCCGCGGGAGATGCGCGTCAGGTCCAGCACGTCCTCCACCAGCCGCGCCAGCTGCTCCACCTGCCGGTCGATGACGGCCTGCGCCCGCTTGGCGCGCCCGGAGTCGGGCTCGATCCGCTCCAGGATGTAGAGGCTGTTGCGGATGGCGGCCAGCGGGTTGCGCAGCTCGTGCGAGAGCACGGCCAGGAAGTCGTTCTTGTTCCGGTCCGCCTCGCGCAGGGCCTCCTCGCCGGCGGAGAGGCGCTCCACGATCCGCCGCAGCTCCAGGCCCTGCGAGTGCAGCTCCTCGCCCTGGACCTGCAGCTCCTCGTTCTGGCTCTGCAGCTCCTCGTTCTGGGCCTGGATCTCCTCCGTCTGGCTCTGCAGCTCCTCGTTCTGGGCCTGGATCTCCTCCGCCTGGGACTGGACCTCCTCCTGCTGCGCCTGGAGCCGCTCGTTCTGCTCCTTCAGCTCGGCGGCCATCTCCTGGCTTCGCGCGTGGCCGAAGGCGTTCTGCAGGCTGGCCGCCAGCTGCGCGGCGGCGTGCTCGAGGAACTGGAGCGCCTCCCCCGGGATGGGTTTCACGCTGGCCGCCAGCAGCGCCCCCGCCGCCCGGCCGTCCTGGAGCAGCAGCGGCGCGGCGGCCACCGCGCGCGGCGGGAGCCGGCCCACGCCCAGGTGGACGGTGAAGGCCGAGTCGGCGGGGAGGTCCTGCGCGGTCACCGTGCGCCGGGTCTGGACGGCGCGGCCGGGGATGCCCTCTCCCTCCCGCAGCGCGTCCTCGCCGCCCGGGCCGCCCGGGCCGCCCGGCAGGCCGAGCGCCGCGCGCCGGCGCAGCCCTCCGCCCTCCTCCGCCAGGTAGATCGCGCCCGCCTCGACGCCCAGGTGGGCCAGCAGCGCCTCCAGCGCGGCCTCGCACAGCCGCCCCACGTCGAGGGTGGAGGCCAGGGCCGCGGCGAGCTGGGCGCCGGCGCGCAGCTGCGCCTCGCGGTCCCGCAGGTTCAGCGCCATCCGCCCGAAGGCGGTGGACAGCTCCATCAGCTCGTCCCGCGCCGGCGCCTCGCCCGCGCCCGCCGGGGCGCCCGCCAGCGCCACCGCCTGCTCGAAGTCACCCGCGGCCAGGCGCCGGGACGCGGCCACCAGCGCCATCGCCGGGCGCCGCACCGAGCGCGCGGTGAAGAAGAAGGTCGCGCCCAGCAACCCGGCCACCAGCGCCGCCAGCGTCAACCCGGCGTTGTCCATCTCCCGCGCGGAGGCGGCGATCGCCGCCAGCGCTCCGTCCGTCCTCCGCTGCTGCAGGGCCTGGTAGGCGCGCACCACCGCCAGCAGGTCCTCGCGGGCGCCACCCATGCCGGACTCCAGCATCTGCCTGGCGGCCCGTCCCTGGCCGTCCTCCACCATCTGGCGCGACGCGCGCTGGAACCGGTCCACCAGCACCGGGATGCGCGCGAACAGCTCCCGGCCGTCCTCGTCCGGCGGGAGCGCGGCCAGCGCCGCCATCGCCTCGCGGACCCGCTGGGACGACGCCTCGTACGCCTGGAGGTGCTCCGCGTCCGGGGTCAGCGCCTGGCTGCGCGCCGCCAGCGCCGCGTAGAGCGTGGCGGTCTCCAGGCGGTTCGCGGCCAGCGCGCGCGGGCGGACCAGCTCGTCCTGCCGCCGCTGCAGCGCCTGGGTGCGCTCGCTCCAGCGGTGCGACGTCACGGCCAGCAGCGCCAGGAGCGCGCCCGCCACCCCGAAGCCCAGCGCCAGCCGCTGGCCGATGGAGAGGTCGATCCGACGATTCATACGTGTCTCACCTCCGCGCCCTCCGCGCGGTATCGGAACAAGCGGGCCTTCCGGTCGATCACCTCGAACCGGGCGGCGACCGGCGGGAGCAGCCACTCCGCCTCGCCCAGGCACAGCAAGCCGCCCGGCGCCAGGCTGCGCGCCAGCAGCCGCTGCACGCGCTCCTGGAAGTCGCGCTGCAGGTAGATCAAGACGTTGCGGCAGCAGACCAGGTCGAAGCCGCGCTCGCGGGGCGGCTCGTCCCCGCAGAGCAGGTCGTGGATCTGGAAGTCCACCCGCGCGCGCAGCTCCGGCTTGACGCGGAGTCGGCGGCCGCGGGGCGAGGCCTCCTCGTCGAAGGCGCGCGCCAGCAGCGGCGCGGGGACTTCTTGAACCGCGGCCTCCGGGTAGCGGGCCTCGCGCGCGAAGGCGAGCGCGGACGGGTCGATGTCCGTGGCCAGGACCCGGGCCTCGCCGAGCCCCGAGGCCTCGGCGAGGATCGCCAGGCTGTAGGGCTCCTCGCCCTGGCCGCAGCCCGCGCTCCACAGCCGGGGCGGGCGGGTCCGGGTCCACCGCTCCAGCGCGCCGCCGAGGGCGCGGAAGGTCGCCGCGTCCCGGTAGAACCGGCTCACCTTGATGGTCAGCCGCTCCAGCAGCGCGCCCGCCTCGCCGGGGTCGGCCTGGAGCTGCTCGTGGTACTCCGGCAGCGTCTGCGCGCCGGCGGCGATCATCCGGTTCCGGACGCGGCGCAACATCGTGCTCGCGCGGTACCTGCTGAAGTCGAGGCCGGTGCGCTCGCGGACGATGTCCAGCGTCCGCGCCAGCCAGACGAGCTCCTCGGACATGGGGGAAATTTTTCCCACGCTCCCCGTGATGCCAACCGGGACGCGCGCGGCGGGCCTCCGAGGTGTTGAGAGGCGAACGGGCGGCGCGCCGCTCGCCCCAGGGTTACTGTGCGGGAGAGGACACTCATGAAGCCGGTCACCATCTACAGCACGCAGACCTGCCCTTTTTGCCACCAGGCCAAGCGGCTGCTGAACGAGCGCGGCATCCCGTATCAGGAAGTGGACGTCACGGGGGACGACGCGGCGAGGGAGCGCCTGGTGGTGAAGGCGGACGGCCGGAGGACGGTGCCGCAGATCTTCATCGGGGACGTCGGGATCGGCGGGTACTCCGACCTGGCCCAGCTGGACCGCGAGGGGAAGCTGCGGGAAATGCTGGCCTGACGCCGCGTGCCTACCTTGCCCTCGCGGCGCTTGGTTTCGCGAGGGGAGGCGAGCGATGGCGGACGGGGTGAAGAAGGGCGAGATGAAGGACGAGCACTACGACCTGGTGAGCGTGCTCTACCACGCGCTCCAGTCGCAGGAGACGATCGACCAGTACATCCACGACGCGGACGGCGCGGGGGACACGGCGCTCGCCCAGTTCTTCCGCGAGATCCGCGACGAGGACCTCGTCCGCGCGGACCGCGCCAAGGTGCTCCTGCGCGAGCGGCTGGGCCGCGGCAAGGGCAAGGACATCGTGGACGAGACGTCGATGGAGTCCTTCCCCGCCTCCGACGCGCCGGGCGGGTACTAGGCGCTCAGCGCTTCAGCACGCGGTCGAGCACCGCGAAGAAGGCCTCCGGCTGCTCGCGGTGGATGAAGTGGCCGGCGCCGTCGATCCACGCCACCTCCAGGCCGCCCGGGAACAGCTCCGGGCGCTGGCGGAGGTCGCGCGAGGTCACCGCCGCGTCGTCCTTCCCCAGCACCACCGTGACCGGCACCGGGACGGGCACCTGCGCCAGCTCCTTCTGCCGCCGCGCGCCCTCCGCGCTGGGGGGCCGCGCGAAGTGCCAGTAGTACGAGAGCGCGTGCTCCAGGCACCCCTCGTGGCGGAACGCCTCCTTCACCTTCGCCGTCTCCTCCGGGCCGAAGCGCCAGGTGGGCGACCAGCGCCGGTAGATGTGGTCCACGTACGCGAAGTCGTCCGCGCGGAAGCGCCGCACCGTGGGGCCGCGGAGCTGGAAGGCGATGAAGTGCCGCAGCCCCCAGGCCACGCCCGGCGTGCGGCGGACCATTGGCACCGGCGGGATGCCCAGCGTCACCACGTGCCGGAACAGCGCCGGCCGCATCGCCGCGGCGAAGTAGGCGGCAAAGGCGCCCCAGTCGTGCGTCACCAGGGCCGCCGGTCCGCCGGACGAGAGGCGCTCGGCCAGCGCGCACAGGTCGTCCGCGAGGTCCACCACCTGGAAGGAGGGCGTGCCCTGGACCGCGGTCGGCCAGTAGCCGCGCATGTGCGGCGCCACCGCGCGGTACCCCATCCCCGCCAGGTGGCGCAGCGTGCGGTCGAAGGTCTCCGCCGTCTCGGGGAACCCGTGCGCGCACAGCGCCAGCGGCCCCTTCCCGCACGCCAACGCGGAGAAGCGCACCCCGTTGGCCTCCAGCTCCAGCGTCTCCAACTCCGGCCCGGTCGACATCCCTGCAGTGTGCCAGAGGAGGCGGCGCGCTGGTTCGGACCAACGCGCGCCCCGAGGTCACATTCCTCCGGTGTGCCGGAGCGCCCGCGCGAGTAACGTCGCCGCGTGCGCAGAAGCCTGGTCACGATCGCCGTGGCGCTCGCCGCGCTGTCCTGCGCCGGCAAGCGCGTGAAGCACGTCTCCGCCGGCGGCCAGCTGGAGCCGCAGGCGGTGCTGGTCTACCCGTTCGGCTTCCGCTGGGACGAGCCGGCCTGGCGCGGCTACGCCCTGGGCGAACGGCTGGTGGCGGCGGCCTACGGCGCGGTGGGCGACCGCGCGCTCCTCTTCGGACCCGGCGAATTCAAGATCTACCGGCCGGACGACAACAACGCCTGGGCCGCCACCACCGCGGCCACGCTGCTGCCCGCGTACGGGCTGAAGCCGGAGCAGGCGGTGGTGCTGCGCCCGTGGGCGGAGAAGCGCGTGCTCACCTCGCGGCAGGACGTCTCCGACGCCCGGGGCCGGAAGCTGGGCGCGCGGGCGGTGGAGGAGGTCACCTACGTCGTCCACGTGGAGCTGGTCCACCCCAGCACCCAGGCCACGCTGGTGGACCTCCAGGAGGAGGTGACGCCGGACCCGTTCGCCCAGCGCGCGGACGACGAGCCGGACCCGGCGCCGGAGCTGACCGCGCTCGCCGCGCGCCTGGCGGACGAGGCGCTCCACGAGCTGGACGGCCGCTGGAGGTCCTACGGCCGGCCGCGCTGGTGGGAGACGCCGCTGCGCAAGGGAGAGACGGTGGTGAAGCTCACCTTCCGCGCCAACCCCGCCGCGCTCTACACCTCCGGCGACGCGGCGCGGCCGTCTTTGGAGTACGAGCTGGCCAGGGCCAACGAGCTGGACCGCGAGCTGCTCCAGGTGGCGGCGCTCCGGTTCCTCAATCCCGGCCTCTCGGTCGCGGACGCCACCCGCCTCTCGCGCCTGCCGCCGGGGCTCCAGGTCGCCACATCGCCGGCGAAGCTGGGGCTCGCGCCAGGCCTGCTCATCGTCGAGGTCCAGGGCCAGCCCGCCTCGCCCCAGCTCATCTGGCGCGCGCGCCTGCAGCCGGAGCCGGTGCCGATCAAGGTCCGCGGAGGGGACGGGCAGTACCGCGCCGCGTCGCTGTGAGTGCGCCAGTGGCGTGAAAAGTCCACACTTGTGGCGCAAGGAGTCCGTCGCGATTTCCGAGAACTCAGCAGCAGATGGTTCCGAAGCGTCCAGCGTCGCAGCGCGGCGTACGCAAGCCCGGGTGTTCTCCCTCACCTGGCTCTCGTACGCGAGCTACTACCTCACCCGGAAGAACCTGTCGGTGGCGAAGAAGACCATCGAGCAGGAGCTGGGCATCTCCCGGGGCGCGCTGGGGTGGATCGACACGGGGTACCTGGCGGCCTATGCGGCCGGCCAGTTCATCTTCGGTCGGGTAGCGGACCGGGCCGGGGCCCGGCGGGTGCTGGTGGCAGGGATGGTGGCCACGGCGGCGTGCTCGTGGTGGTTCGGGCTCTCGTCGCGCGTGGCGGTGATGGCGCTGGCCTTCGGGATCAACGGGCTGGTCCAGTCGACGGGCTGGTCAGCCAACGTGAAGACGATGACGCAGTGGTTCGGGCCCGAGCGCCGCGGGGTGGTCATGGGCGCCTGGTCCACCTGCTACCAGGTCGGCAGCCTGGTGGCGAACCCGGTGTGCACCGCGTTCCTGGTGACGCTGGGGTGGAGAGCGGCATTTCTGTACCCACCGCTGGAGGTCGTGGCGGTGGCGTTGCTCCTGGCGGCCTTTCTCCCCAGGCCGCCGGCGGGCGAGGCACTCCAGACCTCGCCCGCCCAGACGCCCCCGCCCGCGCCGGCACCGCGGGCGGCGGGCGCCGTCCTTCGCCGCCCGCTGTTGTGGGTGATGGGGGCGTCCTACTTCTTCATGAAGCTGATCCGGTACGTGCTGCTCTTCTGGCTGCCGTACTACATGCAGGACGCGCTGGCGTACTCCAAGGCGCTGGCGGGGAACCTCCCGCTCGCGTTCGAGGCGGGCGGCGCGGTGGGCTCGCTCACCATCGGCTGGCTCTCCGACCGCGCCTTCCGCGGCCAGCGGCTGCGCGTCGGCCTGGGCGCGCTGGTGGGGCTGGCGATCGCGCTGCCCGCCTACGGGGCGCTGTCCGGCCGCGGCGTGGTGGCGAACGCGGCGTCGCTGGCGGCGGTGGGGTTCCTCCTCTTCGGCCCGGATTCGCTCCTCTCCGCCACCGCGGCCCAGGACCTGGGCGGCAAGAGCGAGGCCGGCACCGCGGCCGGGGTGATCAACGGGCTGGGCTCCATCGGCGCGGTGTTCAGCGGGGCGCTGGCCGCCTGGTGCAGCGCGCGCTTCGGCTGGGGCGCGCTGTACGCGCTCCTGGGCGGCGGCGCGGCGCTGTCCGCCGCCATCCTGCTGCCCTACGCGCTCCGGCGGCCGGCCTGAATCCTGGTTACACTCCGCGGCATGGAATGGGTGACCGAGCCGCCGTGCACCGAGCTGGACGTGGAGCGTGACGACCTCGCCAAGGGGATGCTGATCCTCAAGGGCCCCCGCGGCATGGCGCGGGCGAAGGGCGGCCTGGTGGCGGCGATGGGCGCGGCCTTCGCCGCGGGCGCGGTGGCCTTCCTCCGGATGCCGTTCCCCAAGGCGTGGAAGCTCATCCCCGCGGCCATGGCGATCACCGGCGGCGGCATGGCGGCCGCGGGCGCGGTGGCGGCCATCTCGGACGTGCGGATCCAGGTCGAGCGCGGCAAGGGCATCCGCTGGACCTGGCGCCCGCGCCCGGCCCCGGAGCGCGAGGTCTTCCTCCCCGCCAAGGAGATCTCCACCTTCGAGGTGAAGACGAACATCACCCGCACCAGCAACGAGTTCTCCTTCCAGGACCGCTCCGAGACCACCTTCTCCCTGATGGTCATCGACAAGCAGGCGAAGGCCTACGCCATCGAGGTGTTCCACCTCCACTCGCAGGCGGAGCTGCGGCGCGAGCAGATCGAGAAGGCGCTGGGCGCGAAGGCGAAGTCTTCGAGGCCGAAGTCGAAGAAGAAGGCGTCCGCCGCCTAGGCGCTAGAACAGCGCCTCCAGCAGCCGCCGGCACCCGTCCTGGATGGGCGCGGGGAAGAGCATCACCGGCGTGCCGAACAGCAGCGCCAGCGTCACCGACAGCATCCCCGCGTGCCGGTGGTGCTCCAGCGTCGTCTGCACCAGCGACAGGCCCAGCATCAGCGCCGCCGCCACCAGGAACGCCACCGGGAGGGAGAACCCCATCACCTTCAGCCCGGCCCCCATCGCCAGCACCGCCCCGATGTTGATGGCGTCCCGGCCGTTGGAGGCCCACCAGTGGGCGGACTCGGTGGCGCGCAGCTTGAATTGCAGGCGTTCGAGCACCGCCGCCACCACCAGGGTGAGCAGGTAGCCGAAGGCGCCCGCCATCCGCCACGCCGGGTCCGGCGCCTGGAACTCCCCCAGCCCCGGAAGGTCCATCACGGGTCGGAAGCCTACGCCGCGGTGCGCTGGATGAAGTCGCCGATGGCTTGCAGGTCTTCCTGGGCCAGCCGGGTGAACCGGATGCCCATCCCCGCGGACCCGGGGCGGTTGACGTGGTAGCGCACCTCACCCACGGCCTGGAAGCCGTAGCCGGGCAGGTCCACCGCCAGCTCGACCGAGGTCCCGATGGGGATGGTGGGGCCGGTGAAGAACATCCCGGCGCGCGAGAGGGAGGTGCACTGGCCCCGGAGCGGCCCCCGCGGGCCTTCGGCGCGCGCCGGCACCCCGCAGGCCACCCGGGCGTTCTTCCGGCTATTGGTCTTGCTCGGCATGACAACTACCCTTAAACAGCCGGCCCGAGTGGCGCAACCCCCTCCGAGTGGTAGAAAGCGACTCCGATGAAAGACTTGTCCTTCGAGGCCACCGAATCCATCACCGCGCCGGAGAAGAAGGCGACGCGGGTCGAGCTACACCAGTGGTCGTGCGAGGTCTCCTCCGGGCCCGACAAGGGCCGCAAGGTGTCCACGCTGGATGCGCTGGTGCGCGTGGGCTCGGACCCCTCCAACGACCTGGTGCTCACCGACCCCACGGTGAGCCGCCGCCACATCGAGATCGAGCGCCGCGCCAACGGGCTGCTCCTGCGCGACCTGGGCAGCCGCAACGGCACCTTCGTCGAGGGAAGGCAGATCCTCCAAGTCTACCTCTCCCCCGGCGACAAGGTGGTCCTGGGGAAGACCAAGCTGGCGGTGAAGCAGGAGTCGAAGGCGACCTCGGTGGAGGTGGCCGGGGCGGACTCCTTCGGCGAATTGGACGGCATCTCCGACCAGATGCGGATGGTGTTCGCCGAGCTGCGGCGCATCTCCCGCGAGGACATGAACCTCCTCATCGAGGGGGAGACCGGCACCGGCAAGGAGCTGGCCGCCCGCGCGGTGCACGCCCACTCGGCGCGCCGCCACGGCCCGTTCCGGGTGGTGGACTGCAACCTCCTGTCGGAGGAGGCGGCGGACCGCGAGCTGTTCGGGTCCCTGCGCGGCGACGCGGACGCCAAGGGCGCCTTCGAGACCGCCTCCGGCGGCACCCTGTTCCTGGACGAGGTCGGCGAGCTGCCGCTGCAGATCCAGCCCAAGCTGCTCCGCGTGCTGGAGACGCGCGAGCTGCCGGCGGTGGGCGGCGAGAAGGCCCACGCGGTGGACGTGAGGATCGTGGCCTGCACCTCCAAGAACCTGGAGGAGGAGGTCCGGCAGAACCGCTTCCGCGGGGACCTGTTCTACCGGCTGGCGGTGGCGCGCGTGCGCATCCCGCCCTTGCGCACCCGGCGCGACGACATCCCGCTTCTGGCGCGGAACCTCCTCGCCGGCCTGTCGGTGCAGTTCGAGCTGACGCCGCAGACCATCTCGCTGTTCGAGGGCTACGACTGGCCGGGCAACGTGCGCGAGCTGCGCAACGTGCTGGAGCGCGCGGCGCTGATGCAGGAGACCGGCAACACCTCCTGGCTGGACTTCATGGCCAACCCGCCCAAGAAGGGCGGCGAGCCGCAGAAGCCGCTGGGCGCGGTGGTGGCGGCGCTGCCGTACCACGAGGCCAAGGACCGGGTGCTCTCCGACTTCGAGCGGATCTACTTCGCCGAGGTGATGAAGGACGCCAGCTTCGACATGAAGGTGGCGGAGCAGAAGACCGGCCTGTCGATGCAGAGCCTCTACCGCCTGCTCAAGAAGAACGGGCTGCGGTTGAAGGACCTCAAGAACGCCGAAGGGCTCGACAAGTAGGGACGCTTTCGGGCATACGCGCACCCCTCGATTTCCAACGGAGGGGCCGCATGTCGAACCGCATCGCCGTCGTCCTCGCGTCCGCGCTGGCGTTCGCCGCCGCGCTGGCGCTGGCCTGTGCCACGCCGAAGCCGGAGACCACCTCCGAACCGGTGGTGAAGATGGTCACCAGCACGGTGACCAACCAGACCTGGTTCGACCTGGCCAACTGCTTCGGCCAGGCGCCCTCCGTGCCGCCGCGCGCCTCGGACGGCGTGGTGGTGGGCCTGCTCCAGTCCGCCAACCCGCAGATCATGGAGTGCATGACGGACCCCAGGAACCGCGGGCCCAAGGAGCGCACCGTCATCACCGTGAGCACCAAGGTGCCGGAGACCGGCGTCCCCGAGCACACCATCACCTCCGACAACATCACCCCCGAAGGCGAGGCCTGCATCCGCGGCGTGCTGGCCAAGGTGATGCCCACCTTCACCCAGAAGGCGGCCGACGTGCTGATGCTGCCCAAGGGCGACAAGAACAAGAAGATGGAGGTGGTGGACGTCGGCAAGGACAAGGGGAAGGCGAAGGGCAAGGGCAAAGGCAAGGGGAAGGGCAAGGAGGAGAAGGACACCGGGCCGGTGACGGTGGGCGGCGGCGACGAGGTGAAGATCGACGAGGACGAGATGCACGCCCTCAAGGACCTGCCGCCCGGCACCGCCGCCGCGCTGGTGAAGTTCGTCCACGACGTGAAGGTGAACCCCACCATCCGCGGGGGCGTGAACGAGGTGTCGGAGGCGGCCGGGCAGATCCGCCTGGCGCTGCCGGCCATCTGCAACTGCTTCGAGCCGTGGCGGAGCGCGGACCCGGTGGCCTTCCAGCTGATGGCCGTCCTGCCGCACCCGCCCGACACCTCCGGAACGGACGGCGGGACGCCGCCGGCCGCCACCGAGAGCCCCGCCACCGTCACCATCACCGCGCCGGAGGCGGACGCCACCGCCGCCACCGTGGGGTCCTGCGTGAAGGACCACGTGTCGAAGATGACGTTCAAGACGCCCGGCAAGGAGATGCAGGTCCCCTACAACTTCCAGTTCATCAACTCCGCCTCGGGCGTCCCGCTGGGCTCCGGCGAGGGCTGGGCGAAGTACCAGCAGATCGAGGAGATCAGCCGGCGCAAGGCGGCGGAGTCCGCCATCGCCGCCGGCGCCCGCTCCAGCGCCGAGACGCTCTACAACCAGCTCGTCACCAAGTTCCAGAAGAACAATTACTCGGTGGCGGTGAAGACCCTGGTCGACAAGTGCAAGGAGCTGCTCAAGGCGGACGACGCCTGGCAGGCCACCCTGCAGAAGCAGTTGGAGGTGGAGCAGCAGAAGAAGGACGTGGTGGCGGCGCTGGTGAAGGAGGACGCGGCGAAGTGGGCCGACGCGGACAAGGCCTCCACCAAGTCGGTGGACGCCATCACCGGCGACGTGGCCAAGTCCAAGTCGGTCCGCACCACCGACGAGAAGGCCTGCCCGGTCATCAAGGAGTGACGGCCATGGCCGAACGCTTCCGGCTGGACCTCGACGGCGTCGAGCTGAAGGACGGCAACGGGCGGGTGGTGTGCATCCTGCGCTGGCGCACCGTGCAGGGCCTGGTGCTGCGCCTGCCGGAGAGCGTGGACACCGTCGTCCCCTGGAGGCTGGTGGCGGAGGCCGCCCTCGACCTCCAGGGGGGCACGGTCCGGGTGCGGTTCCAGCCGGGGGCGGCCAAGGAGCTGACCTGGCTCCAGGCGTGGTCGGAGCTGGCCGGCCAGTGGACGGACCGGGCCGATCTGGAGGCCCCGCCCCGGTAGCCGCAGGGAAAGTCACGCGCTTGCGTCACGTCCGCCTCCCGGCGTCTCATGGAGAGACAGCGGGAGGTGGTCTCGTGCGTCGTCCCTCTGTCCTCGTCCTGGTCGCCGTCCTGGGGTGCGTCCCCGTCCACCGCAGCTCCAGCCGCCCGGGCGACAAGGCGGTCACCAGCCCCACCGGCGGCGTCGCCGACATGGAGCTGGAGCGCCACGTGCAGGCGGTCCACGTCAACGTGGTGGAGCGCGTCACCAACATCAGCTACTTCGACCTGGCGGTGTGCGAGCCGCCGGTCAGGATGGTGAGCGACGTCTACAGCGACGAGCAGCTGATGGCCGCGATCACCATGGCGCGCCCCCACGTGCTGGAGTGCCTGGTGCCCTCGGACCGGCGCGGGCGGAAGGAGGAGACCCACGCGGTGGTGACGGTGGTGGCCTCGCCCACCTCCGGGGTGGAGGCCACCGTGGGCGGCGACAACGTCACCGAGGCCGGCCAGACGTGCGTGCTGGAGGCGGTGCAGAAGGCGCTCTCCACCCTGCCGCCGTTGCCCAAGGGGTGGCCGCCGGTGGCGGCGGAGGTGGACTTCATCCACACCAAGGACACCCTGCCCAACGTGAAGAAGGGCGTGAACGAGCTGTCCGACGAGGCGGGGAAGATCCGGACGGCGCTCCCCTCCTTCTGCGGCTGCTTCGAGGCGTGGCGGGAGGCCCCCCCGCGGGAGATCGAGATGACGATCAACATGCGCCGCCCGAACGCGGACGAGGGCCGCGCCTACGAGGCGCCGTTGAGCATCCACCCGCACGGGGTGGTCATCCCCACCAAGCTGGAGGGCTCGGACGCGCAGGTGGCGGCCTGCCTCCAGGACAACATCCAGGCCATGGAGTTCAAGGTGCCGAGGCTGGAGGTGGACATCCCGTTCTACTTCACCTTCATCGACTCCCGGCGCGACGGCCCGGTGGACGGCCTGGCGCCGTGGCTGCAGCACAAGCAGCTGGAGGCGGTGCGCACCCGGCGCTTCGCGGAGCTGGCCATGGCCATGGGCGCGCGCTCGTCCGCGGCGCGCAACTACGACGCGCTGGTGGAGCGGTGGAAGCAGGACAAGTCGGTGAAGGTCGACGCGCTCGCCAGGTCGTGCCAGGGGCTGCTCCGCAGCGACGACGTGTGGGCCGCCGCGGCGCAGCGGAAGCTGGAGATGGAGAAGGCGTCGCTCCCGGTGGCCGCGCAGGTGGGCAAGGAGACGGTGCTGAACGCCAAGATCCTCGAGTCCGAGCGCGTGCTCGCCTCCGCGTCGGAGATCCGCAAGGAGGACGAGAAGGCCTGCCCGAAGACCTCCTGGAAGTACGTCCCCGGGCGCCCGGTGTGGCGGCAGGTGAAGCCACCCCACCCGTGACGGCCCGGCCGCGACCTCAGGCGGCCGCGTCGTCGTTGGCGGCCACGGCCTCCCGCAGCTTCACCGCCACCAGCTTGGAGATGCCGGGCTCCTCCATGGTCACCCCGTAGAGCGTGTCCGAGTACTCCATGGTCCGCTTGTTGTGGGTGATGAGGATGAACTGCGACTGGCGGGACATCTCCTTCACCATCTCGTTGTAGCGGCCGACGTTGCCCTCGTCGAGCGGGGCGTCCACCTCGTCCAGCAGGCAGAACGGGGTGGGCTTGATGAGGAAGATGGCGAAGATCAGCGAGACGGCGGTGAGCGCCTTCTCGCCGCCGGACAGCAGCGAGACGGACTGGAGCTTCTTGCCCGGCGGCTGGGCGACGATCTCCACCCCGGGCTCGCCGCCGGTCGGGTCGTCGGCGAGCACCAGGCCGGCGCGCCCCCCGCCGAACAGCCGCGGGAACACCTGCTGGAACTTCTCGTTCACCACCTCGAAGGTCTGCTGGAAGCGCTCGCGCGAGGTGCGGTCGATCTTCTTGATCGCCTGGGTGAGCTGGGTGAGCGACGCCTCCAGGTCCTTCTTCTGGCCGGAGAGGAACTCGAACCGCTGCCGCAGCTCCGCGTGCTCCTCGATGGCGGTGACGTTGATCTCCCCCATCCGCTCCACCTGCCCCCGCAGGTCCTTGACCTTCTGCTCCGCGCCGGCGGGCAGCCCGGGGGAGAGGTGCCAGCGGGACAGCTCGTGGTGGAGGTCCGCCTGGTGCCGCTCCTGGATCTGCGAGACCAGGTGCTGCATCTCCAGGGTCAGCTCGCGCTCCTGGAGCGAGATCTGCGAGAGGCCGGCGGTGAGCTGGTCCAGGTGGCCGCGCAGCTCGCGCAGGGCCCCCTCCTGCTCCTTCACTGCCGCCGCCTCCACCGCGTGGGCCGCCTTCCGCTCGTCCAGCGAGGCCGCCTTCTGGCCCAGCTCGGTCAGCCCGGCGGCGCGCCGGGCGGAGGCGGCGGTGATCTGCGCCGCCAGCTCCTGGAGGCGGGCGGAGCCCTGGTTGATGACCTCCTCCAGCTTGACCAGCCGCGAGGAGATCTCCTCCACCGTGGCGCGCAGCCGGCCGATCTCCGCCCTGCCCGCCTCGCCGCGCTCGGCGCTCTGGGCCACCTTCACCCGCAGCGCGGTGAGCTTCTCCGAGGCGCCCTCCGCCCGCGCGCGCAGCGACTCCAGCTCCGAGGCCCAAAGCCGCGCCCGCTCGTCCCGCCGGTCCCGGTCCGCCTGCCCGTGGAGCAGCTGACCGCGGAGCCCGTCCTCCTCCTGCTGGAGCGAGTCGAGCGTGGCGCGGTGGTGGGCGTCCTCCTTGTCGAGCACCTGCAGCCGCTCGCGCAGGCGGGACAGCTCCGCGCCCGCCTGGTGGAGGTCCTTCTCCTGGCCGGCCAGGCTCAGCTCCTCCGCGTGCTGGTGCTTGGCCAGCCCCTTGAGGACGCCCTCGGTGTGCCCCATCTGCTTCTGGAGCGAGTAGTGCCGGGTGAGCAGCTCCGTGTACTGCTCCTCCAGCGCCTTGACCTCCAGCTGCAGCTCGGCGATCTCGCGCTTCTTCTGCAGCGCGCCCACCGCCGGCCCCTCCAGCACGCCGCCGGTCACCGACCCGTCCGGCCGCAGCACCTCGCCGTCCAGCGTCACCAGCGTGAAGGCCCGGCCGTCTCCATCGGCGTGCGCGCGCGCGGCGGCCAGGTCGGGGAGGATCCGCACCTCGCCCAGCAACGACGCCACCAGCGGGCGCAGCGCGTCCTCACACCGGACCACGTCCATCGCCGAGGTCACGCCCTCCGGCGGGGGCGCCACGGGCGCGGGCAGCTCCCCGGCAGCGGAGACGGCGGGGACGAAGGTGGAGCGCCCTTCCGAGAGCGCCTTGAGGTGCTCCACGAAGAGCAGGCCCTTGCTCCGGTCCTCCACCACCACGTGCTGCAGCCGTTCGCCCAGCGCGGCCTCCACGGCCTTTTCGAACCGGGCCTCGGTGGCGATGACGTCCGACACCAGCCCGAACACGCCCTCCTCGCGCGCCCGCTCCCCCACCTTGAGCATCACCGCGCGCACGCCGCGGTCGAAGCCCTCGTAGTTGCGCTGGATCTCCTCCAGCGACTGGAGCCGGCTGCGCTTGTCCGAGTGCGCCTCGCGGGCGCCGATGACGCGGATCTCGCTCTCGGCGAAGGACTGGCGCGTCTCCAGCAGCGACGCCTCCTCGTGGCCGCGGCGCTCGGAGATCTCCTGGGCGGTCTGGCGGGTCTCCAGCACCTTGCGCGCCACCTCCCCGCGCGCGCTCTCCCGGTCCGCCTCCTCCGCCCGCAGCACGTCCGCCTCCGCCCGCCCCTTCTCCCGCCGCGCCTCCACGTCCACCCGGCGCCGCTGGAGGTTCTCCAGGTTGCTCTGCAGGGTGGACAGCCGCGCCGCCGCGTCCACCAGCTCCGCCCGCTCGGCCTCCAGCTGCCCCGACACCGACGCCTGGAGGTCGGAGGCGCGCTTGAGCTCCTCCTGGCAGACCTGCAGCTCGACCTCGTCCTCCTTCCAGGCGCGCAGCAGCTCCGCCACCTCCACGTCCCGCTGGTCCGCCTGGGCCTGCGCCTCCGCCCGGCGGGCGAACAGCGCCGCCACTTCCGCGCGCGCGTCCGCCACCCGCTTCTCGGTCTCCTGCGCGTCGCCGGCCCAGTGCTGGAGGTTCTGCTCGTCCAGCCGGTCCTGCGACTCCAGCTGGTGCACCTCGAAGGAGAGGACGTCCAGCTCGGCGGCGTCCTGGTCCAGCCGCTGCCGCCGCGACTCGATCCCCTCCTCCAGCGCGCGCAGCCGGTCCAGCGCCTCCCGCTCCTCGGTGGAGAGGTTCTCCAGCCGGGCCTGGAGCACCTTGCCGGAGGCGATCAGCTCGAGGAAGCGGTGGGAGGCCTGGTGCAGCTCGATCTCCCGGATCTCCGCCTTCAGCTTCTTGTACTTCTCCGCCTTGCGCGCCTGGCGGTCCAGGCTGTCCAGCCGCTTCTCCAGCTCCTGGACGATGTCGTTCACCCGCAGGAGGTTCTGCTGGGTGAGCTCCATCTTCCGCTCGGCCGCCTTGCGCCGCGCCTTGTACTTGGTGACCCCGGCGGCCTCCTCGATCAGCGCGCGCCGGTCCTCCGGCTTGGCGGAGACGATCATCCCCACCCGGCCCTGCTCGATGATGGAGTAGGCGGCCTTGCCCACGCCGGTGCCCAGGAACAGCTCGGTGATGTCCAGCAGGCGGCAGATGGCCTTGTTGATCAGGTAGTCCGAGTCGCCGTTGCGGAAGAGGCGGCGGGTGACGGTGATCTCCGGGAAGCCGGCGTACTGCGGCGCCAGCGCGTCCGCCGCTTCGACCTTGAAGGTGAGCGACACCTCGGCCATGGAGAGCGGCGGCTTGCTCTCCGACCCGTTGAAGATCACGTCCTCCATCCCGCGGCCGCGCAGGTTCTTCGCGCTCTGCTCGCCCATCACCCAGCGGATGGCGTCCACCACGTTGGACTTCCCGCAGCCGTTCGGCCCCACCACGCCGGTGATGCCGTCGTCGAAGGTGAACACCGTTTGGTCCATGAAGGACTTGAACCCGGTGATGTCCAGCCGCTTGATCCGCATGGCACCTCGCGCGTGAACGGGCCGCGGACCTGTAGCATGTCGAGATTTCGCGGATCAAGCGTGGCGCTACGTCGGGTGACGCTATTCGTATGGTCACGTCAAACCCCAATGCGTCCGGGGCCGGTAAATCGGCCCGGGCGCGATCCGCGAGCAGAGATCTCCGGGGCGATCACCTCCCGCACTCCGCGCGTGGGCGGGGCGGGAATCGCGCTGGCGGAACCGGGTGGAAACAGCGACGCTGGTCGGCGGTGCCCCCCCACGGAGGAAGTCCCAAAATGAAGCAGCAGATACCGCGGAAGTGGTTGTGGAGTGCGGCGGCGGCGGCGCTGGCGGCGTGCAGCGGCGCGCAGGGTCCCCAGGGCCCCGAGGGTCCCCCGGGACAGCAGGGCGCCACCGGTGCGGCTGGTGCGGCCGGTGCGGCCGGGCAGAACGCGCTGGTGGCGGTCGCGGCGGAGGCGGCCGGCGCCAACTGCTCGGGCGGAGGCATCTCGGTCAGGAGCGGCATCGACTCCAACGGCAACGGCACCCTGGACGCGGCGGAGGTGACGAACACCTCGTACGTCTGCAACGGCTCGCTGGACACGCCGGCGCAGGTGCTGGCCAAGGTGGAGACGGTGGACGGCGCCGGCTCCGGCCTGGACGCGGACCTGCTCCAGGGACAGTCGCTGGACACGGTGTCGCCTGCGGGGACGGTGGTGGCGTTCGCCGGACCCGCCGGCAGGGTGCCCACCGGCTGGTTCCTCTGCGACGGCCGCGCGATCAGCCGCACCACCTTCGTCAAGCTGTTCAACGCCATCGGCGTATTCCACGGCATCGGCGACGGCACCAGCACCTTCAACATCCCCGACTACCGCGGCCGGTTCCTCCGCGGCGTGGACTACACGGCCAACCGCGACCCGGACCACAACGCCCGCACCGTCGTCGGCGCGGGCACCGGCGTGGTGTCCAACGAGGTCGGGTCGGTGCAGGCGAACGCCACGGCGCGCCCGAACAATGCCTTCGGCACCGACTTCCAGGGGAACCACACCCACGGCAACGGGAACTTCAACCAGTTGCTGGAGGGCGCGGGCTCGCCCCCGTTCGGCAGCGTCACGCCCACCGGCTTCGACAACGGCGGCAACAACGAGCTGGACATCCTCAACCACGCCACGATGCTGACCGCCGGCGCGCACACGCACACCATCACCGGCGGCGGCGACAACGAGACCCGGCCGCTGAACGGGTACGTGAACTACATCATCAAGTTCTAGTGGAGAGCTCCGCCTGGAGCCGCCGCCGGTCCACCTTGCCGGCGGCGGTCTTCGGCAGCTCCGCCAGGAACGAGAAGGACCGCGGCACCTTGTACTTGCCCAGCCGCTGGAGGCAGAAGGCGGTCAGCTCCTCCGCGGTGACCGGGCGCTTGAGCGCCACCACCGCGGCCGGCACCTCGCCCCACTTCGGGTCCGGCGCGCCCAGCACCGCCGCCTCCGCCACCGCCGGGTGGCCGGCGAGCACCGCCTCGATCTCCGCCGGGTAGACGTTCTCCCCGCCGGAGATGATCAGCTCCTTCTTGCGGCCGACGATGGCGTGGAACCCCTCCTCGTCCACCCGGCCCAGGTCGCCGGTGTGCAGCCACCCGTCCGCGAAGGTGCGGGCGGTCTCCTCCGGGCGCTGCCAGTACCCGGCGCACACGTGCGGCCCGCGGATCAGCACCTCCCCCACCTCGCCCGGCCCGCATTCCCTCCCCTCGGAGACGATCCGCACTTCCACCTGCGGCAGCGGGAAGCCCACCGACCCCAGCTTCTCGCGCACCCGCTCCCTGGGCATGCCGAAGTTGTTGGGGCCGGCCTCGGTCAACCCGTAGCCCATCCGGAAGTCCACGCCGCGCGCCCAGAAGGTCTCGAACACCGGCGGCGGGCACGGCGCCCCGCCGGTGATCACCAGCTTCAGCGGCGCGAAGTCCACCGACCCGAAGCCCGAGTGGGCTTGCAGGGTGAGGAACATGGTGGGGACGCCGAAGTACAGGCTGATCCGCCGGGCCGCCACCAGCTCCAGCACCCGGTCCGCGGAGAAGGCCTTGCAGACGATGGAGCGGCCGCCGATCAGCACCAGCGGCGAGGTGAAGACGTTCAGGCCGCCGGCGTGGAAGAGCGGCGCGTCCAGCAGCGCGCAGTCGTCCTGGGTCAGCCCCCAGCCGGCGGCGGTGTTCACCGCGTTGGCCATCACCGAGCGGAAGGTGAGCACCGCGCCCTTGGGCAGCCCGGTGGTGCCGCCGGTGTAGCAGAGCGCCCACGCGTCGTCGGGTCCCACCGGGGCCGGGCGCACCGGGGCATCGGAGACCTTCTCCCGCTCGGAGAAGTGGACGTCCCCCGCGGCGGCGGTCTCCGGGTCCAGCGGCACGAAGCGCCGCAGCGGCGTGGCCGCCGACCGGAGCACCTCCACCTGGGAGGCGAAGTCCGGCCCGTAGACCAGCACGGAGGCGCCCGAGTCCCGGACCAGCTCCTGCAGTTCCACCGGGGAGAGGCGCCAGTTGAGCGGCTGGAAGACGGCGCCCAGCTTCCCGCAGGCGAACCACAGGTCGAGCATCTCCACGCAGTTCATGGAGAGGACCGCCACCCGGTCCCCGCGCCCCACCGACAGCCGCTCCGCCAGGAAGCGCGCCGTCCGGTCGGCGTCCGCGTTCCAGCGCGCGTACGTCAGCTCCCCGCGCCGCCCCACCCGGTCCACCAGCGCCACGCGGGACGGCGTCAGGTCCGCCCGCATCCTCAGCCAGTCGTTCACCGCCGCCATGGTGCCCTTGACACTGTCACAGCAGCAGTGCTAATCGCAATATGAAACATGAGTCACTCGTCAACTTCGCAGCCGCCGGCGGCTCCGGGGCCGGGGCGGTACGCGGCGGTGCTCTCCACCGGGCGGTGCGTCCCGGAGCGGATGCTCACCAACGCGGACGTGGAGCTGGTGCTGGGGGCGAAGGTGGACGAGTGGCTGCGGGCGAACGTGGGCATCGAGCGCCGGCACCTGATGGCGGAGGGCCAGGCGACCTCGGACCTGGCGGTGGCGGCGGCGCGGCAGGCGCTGGAGCGGGCGAAGGTGCGGCCTGACGAGCTGGACCTGATCGTGGTGGCCACCGACACCCCGGACTACCTCAGCCCGGCCACCGCGGCGGTGGTGCAGCACAAGCTGGGCGCGGCCGCCGCGGGCGTGTTCGACGTCAACTCCGCCTGCGCCGGCTTCGTGAGCGCGCTGGACGCGGCGGGGAAGATGCTGGTGGCGGACGAGGCGTACCGGCGGGTGCTGGTGGTGGGCGCGTACGGGATGTCGCGCTTCATCGACTGGAAGGACAAGCACACCTGCACCCTGTTCGCGGACGGGGCGGGGGCGGTCCTCCTGGGGGCCAGCGACCGGCCGGGCCTGATGTTCGGCAAGCTCACCGCGTCCGGCGAGTACCACGACGCGCTGGGCATCTACGTCGGCGGCACCGCGCGCCCGGCCACGCCCGAGACGGTGCAGGGGCAAGGCAAGCCGTCGGTGCGCTTCGTGCGGAAGTTCCCGCCCACCTACAACACGGACCGCTGGCCGCCGCTGGTGAAGTCGCTCCTGGCGCGGGCGGGGATGACGGTCTCCGACGTGCAGCTGTTCGTCTTCACCCAGCTCAACCTCCGCACCATCGAGGCCACCATGGGGGCGCTGGCCCTGCCCATGTCCCGGACCCACTGGACGATGGACAAGTGGGGCTACACCGGGTCGGCCTGCATCCCGATGACCCTGGACGACGCGGCGCAGGCCGGGAAGCTCCGGCCGGGCGACCATGTCATCCTCTGCGCGACCGGGGGCGGGCTGGCCACCGCCGCCGTCCTCCTTCGCTGGGGAGCCTGACCATGACCGAGAGCGCCGTTCCCTGGTGGAAGGAGCCGACCCGGGGCCAGTGGATGAGCTTTCTGGCCGCGTGGATCGGCTGGGTGATGGACGCGTTCGACTTCACCATCTACATCCTGGTGGTGCCGGACATCGTCAAGGACGTGGGCGTCACCCAGACCTCGGCGATGTGGATCCTCACCCTGACGCTGACCTGCCGGCTGCTGGGCGGGATGGTGGCGGGCGCGGCCGCGGACAAGTGGGGCCGCAAGCTGCCGCTGATGCTGTCGCTGCTCTGGTTCGCGATCTTCGACGGGTCGATCTTCTTCGCCCACTCCTACCTGACCATCCTGGTGCTGCGGACGCTGTTCGGGTTCGGGATGGGCGCGGAGTGGACGGCCGGCGCCACGCTGGCGATGGAGAACTGGCCTCAGCGCAGCCGCGGCATCGCCTCCGGCATCCTCCAGGGCAGCTGGGCCATCGGATTCTTCCTGGCGGCCCTGGCGTCCGAGTTCGTGGTGCCGGCGCTCGGCTGGCGGTGGCTGTTCCTGATCGCGGTCGCGCCGGCGCTGCTGGCCCTCCCCATCCGCATCTGGGTGCCGGAGAGCCCGGAGTTCCTGGCGCGGAAGGGGGGGCCGGTGAAGCGGGAGCCGCTCTGGGACCTGTCCGCCTTCCGCGGCCAGTGGACGGGGCTGGCGCTCTCCGTCCTGCTGATGGCGCTGGGCTTCGCCGTCTACTACGGCCTGGTCGGTCCGTACCCGTCGATGCTGGAGAAGGTGCACGGGCTGGACACCATCCGGCGCGCCCGCCTCGTGCAGCTGTTCAACGTGGGCATGCTGGGCGGCGCGGCGGTCTTCGGGTGGCTGGCCGGCCGCCGCGGCGCGCGGGTGGCCATCGGTCTCCCCGCCGCGGCGATGGTGCTGTGCCTGCCGCTCTACGTGGGGCTGGGCGTCAAGCCGGACCTGCTCTGGGTGGGCGCGATCCTGGGCGGCGTGTTCGGCGCCGGCTTCTGCGGGGTGACGCCGCTGTTGCTCACCAACTTCTTCCCGGCCGCCGTGCGCGCCCGGTCGGTGGGGTTCGCGTACCACGCCGGCGCCTTCGTCGGGGCCTTCGTGCCCACGGCGATCACCGCGCTGTCGGAGCACGCCGGGCTCACCCTCGCCTGGTCCCTGGCGCTGCTCACCGGCGCGTCGCTGGTGCTCCTGGTGGCCGCCCTGTTCATCCCGTTCAAGCAGCTCGAAGCGCCGCCGCGCGCCGCCGTCTCACCCGACTCCGCGGCCGTGACCGCCTGACGTTTCCCCCGCAACAACGAGGTCCAACACGATGAAGCACCTCACTCTGCTGTCGGCCGTGGCCTGCCTTGCCCTCTGCGCGTGCCAGCCGCCGCCCATCCCACCGATGGACGAGAAGCTCTCCTACCGGGACGACCTCACCGTCCACCCCGCGTGCAACGTCAACGGGCTGACCTACACCGCGGCCACCATCACCGGGTTCACCTGCGCGGCGAAGGAGTACGCGTTCCCGCAGGGCGTGAGCGAGGACACCCACAAGCCCATCGTCCTGCTCTTCCACGGCAACTCCTCCAGCCCGGCGGACTTCGAGACGTTCTCGGGCGACAGCGCCGCCACGCCCATGCTCTCCGAGCGGCTGGTGGCGGCGGGCTTCAAGACCTACGCGGTGGACTTCCGCTACCTCACGGTGGACGACCCCTCCTCGTCGAACCCGGCGAAGAACTTCGACCACGCCTGGGCCACGCCCATCGCCGAGCACTTCATCGAGTCGGTGATGAAGGCCAACCCGAGCCGGAAGGTCTCCATGGTGGGCTTCTCGCTGGGGACCACCATCATCCGCGACGCGCTGAGGCGGCTGGCGGTGAAGGGCGGGTTCGACTGGTCCCGCGTGCAGGACCTGGTGCTGACGGCGGGCGCCAACCACGGCGTGTCCAGCTACCGGCAGCTCTGCGATCCCAACAACACCAGCATGCGCAACACCGTGGCCTGCCAGTTGGGCGACCGCACCGCGTACACGCCGACCGAGTTCCTCTCCCTCGTGAACGGCGAGGCGGACGCCTGGGACACCCCGTGCGCGGACGGCGAGCACGCGTTCGGCGTGGGCAGCCAGTGCTACGGCCACAAGGTCCAGTACACCACCATCGTGATGAAGGACGTCTCGCAGGGGACGTACCAGGACGAGTTCGTCTCCGAGGCCAGCGCGCAACTGGGCGGCGCGGACAACCAGAAGCTCGAGCTGACCGACAACGACGCCACCAACTACTTCTACAACGGCCTGTTCAAGAACCACTTCGGCTCCATCCGCAGCGAGCACGCGCTGCAGATCGCCGTGGACGCGCTGAGCAACTAGGCATGCACGCGCTCCTCCTGGCCGTCCTGCTCGGCGCCGAACCCACGGGGTTCCACCCCGAGCTTCACCCCATCCTCCAGGTGGCGGGCGGCCTGGAGGGAGAGTTGCCCTGGGCGGCGACGTACCGGGTCCCCCGGCTCACCACGCAGATGGTGAGCCGGTTCGGGCTGCGCGCCGCGCTCGCCGACTGGATCGACGCGGAGAGCGAGTTCGAGGCCAACGCCGGCTACCACGGCGCCTCCACCTGGGAGGGGCAGGCCGCCCTCTCCGTCCGCAACCAGCTGATCCGCTTCCGCGGCGCCCGGTGGAAAGTGGAGGTGGGGCGGGTCACGGACGAGGCGAGCGTCGACTACTTCTCGCAGCACGTGGCGGACTTCCTGATCGCGGACCCGTTCACGCGCGACCCGTTCCTCTACACCGGGTACAACCGCGGCAACGGCGTCCTGGGCACGTTCGACGTGACGCCGTCGCTGCGGCTGGGGTTCACCGCCAACGCGGGCAACCCGGTGTCGCTGACGGGGAGCCTCCCCATCGGCGGCGCGTTCACGCCCTTCGAGCGCTTCTACATCCAGCCGTACCAGGCGGTGAACCAGGTGGCCAACCACTACCCGGACGACACCTTCCAGATGTACCTGCTGGCGCCGTCCGTCGTCTGGAGCGCCGGCCCGGTGGAGGTGAAGGCGGAGGTGCAGGGCTACCAGGTGGACACGAACACCACCAACGCCTTCGACTGGTTCATCTACGGGTTCAACGCTCGGGCGTCGGGGAGGGTGAAGCTGCTGGACGGGAAGCTGCAGGGCTTCGCCAACCTGGCGTTCGACCGGAACGACGTGGTGGACCCGGCGACGCAGCGGCTCTTGCCCGACAAGTACGTCTCGTTCTGCTCGGGGGTGGGGCTGGACTTCAACTACGCGGGCGCCAACGGGGTGGGGGCGCAGTACGTCCGCATCCAGTACCGGACCGGGGGCGGCGTCATCACCACCCTCCAGTACGCCAACCTGGGGACGACGTACTGGCTCACCCCGCAGGTGTCCCTGGGGGCGCGGCTGGCGTTCTCGCTCCGCCACGAGATCAACTCCGGCGTGCCCGACATCGGGGACGTGGCCTTGTTCGCGACCACGCGGGCGCTGGTCTTCTGATGAATCGCATGGATTCCTTGACTCGGGGCGGAAGGGCCGCGAAGAACGAAGCCATGGACCGCCCTTCCCCCGCTCCCGAGGAGCGCACCCTCACCGAGAGGGGACGGCGGACCCGCCAGAAGTTGCTGGAGGCCGCGGAGGCGGTGTTCGGCGAACGGGGCTACGAGCACGCCTCGGTGGCGGAGATCACCCAGCGCGCGGGCGTGGCGCAGGGGACGTTCTACGTCTACTTCCCGGACAAGCTGACGGTGTTCGTGAAGCTGGTGGACGACCTGGGGGACCGCCTCCGCGCGGAGATCCGCCAGGGCATCGCCGGACTCACCGACCGCATCGACGTCGAGCGGGAGGGCTTCCGCTCCTTTTTCAAGTTCGTCGCCCGCCACCGGGCCCTCTACCGCATCGTCCGCCAGGCCGAGTTCGTCGACCGGGCGGCCTTCGAGCGGTACTACCGGCGGATGGGCGACGCGTACGCGAAGGGACTGAAGGCCGCGGCCGAGAAGGGGCAGATCGAGCCGCTGGATCCCGAGGTCACCGCCTATTGCCTGATGGGGCTGGCGGACTTCCTGGGCATGCGCTTCATCCTCTGGGAGCCGACCGCGCCGCCCATCGACCGCGTGTTGGAGCAGGCGATGGAGCTGATCCGCCACGGGATGGAGCCGGCGGCCCGGCGCGGCAAGAAGCGGTGATCACCTGGGCGCAGGTGGTGAAGCTGGCGAAGGCGTACCCCGGCGTGGAGGAGACCTCCTCCTGGGGGAACCCTTCGCTGAAGGTGAAGGGGAAGCTGCTGGCGGTCCTCAAGGACGAGGAGACGCTGGTGCTGCGGCTGCCGATGGAGATGAAGGACTTCCTCCTCGGCGCGGACCCGGAGCTGTTCTGGACCACGCCGCACTACGACGGGTACGCGGCGGTCCTGATCCGGCTGAAGCGGCTGAAGATGGCGGAGCTGAAGGACCTGGTGCAGCGGTCGTACGAATTCCAGACTCGACCGAAGCCGAAGGCCCGGGTGAAGGCGAAAACGCGCTGATGGCGTGGCGAAGAGCAGCCGTTGCGTCCTTGCTGGCCGCGGGTTGCGCCACGCTCCACGAGGCCGGAACCGGCGGCTCGGGACACTGGCCTGACTACGACGCCGGGGACGAGGCGCTCCTGGCGCCGTTTCTCGCCTGCGCCTCACAGGCCGAATTCGTCGAGTTGCAGCAGGGTGTGGACATGCCGCGCCTGGTGGCGGCGCTGGACGACTGGTCCGCCGTCCTGGTGGCTGCGGGTGGAGAGCCGGCCGCCCTCGCTCTCCATGAGGCGGAGGGAGATGTCCCCCGGGCAAGGGCCTTCCTGGCCAAGGCTGAAGCCGGGGCGGGCGGCGCAAGCCTCGGGAAGGCGGTGGGCGGGGTCGCCGCGCTGGTGGACGAGGCCGCGGGACTCACGGCCGAGGTGGTGGAGGCCAAGCTCCTCGAAGCCGAGGCAGAGTCGGCTGGGTCGCGCCTCCCGGCGGATCCGGTCCTGCTGGAGCAGTTGCGGCCCAGGGCGGACGCGCCTCCGACGGGAGTGCCGGAGGGCTTCAAGCCGTGGAAGGACTACGTCGCCTACCGGGAGCGACGCCTCGCGGAGCTGAAGGCAGGGAAGAAGGTAGAGGGCCCCCTGGTGTGGGACGCCTACCAGCGGATGATGGGGCACTTCGCCCGCGGCCTGGCGTTCGAGGGCACGATGGTGAATCTCTTGCGCGACGACGCGAAGCTGCCCAGGCCGAAGAGGCGGTGGCTCGGGGCGTTCAGCCAGCCATCGATTGAAACCAACGTCGGAGTATCCAAGCCCGGCGTCTCCGGCTTGCGCTACGCCGACGTGCTGGTCATTGAGAGGGACCCCGAGCAGCCGCCTCGCTTTGAGTCGTTCAGCTTCAAGAGCCGGGACTTCAGCGGCTTCGTCAAGCCTGGACCTGTAGCCACGCAGATGAAGGCGGACGCGGCTGCGGCGCTGCGCTTCTACGGCGAGACGCTCGACATCCGCCGGCGTCCCCTCAAGTACCTCGGTCCGAAGGTGCAGATTCACAGGGTGCGCCTCGTCTACGAAGGCGGCGCGCTCAAGCCCGACCTGAAGCTCTTGCCCGAGGTGCTCAACGATGTTCAGGAAGACATCGCGGGCGTGGAGGTTATCGTGCAGTGAAACCGATCTATCCCAACGATCTTCCGCCGGATGATGATCTGGTGCTTGCCTTCGACAGCGTCCACGACCCGAACGCACCCCTGGATCGCGAACTGGAGCCGCTCCTTCAGGGACTCGAAAGCTTCGCGAGTGACTGGATGCCGGAGATCACCTACGGAAAGCAGGACCACGCGTATTCTCGCGCAGCCGTCGCGCGGGCCTTCGACGAGGCACGCGAAGAAGGAAAAACGTTGATCGGGCTCTACCGCACCAAGCTACCAGCCATGGATGGCTGGATCGAGCTCGGACCGGAGAGCCAATACCGCACCCATTTCCGCTTGAAACCGCTGTCTCACTTTGAGACGGAGGACCGAAGCCGCAGCGTCGTGAACGTCGTCCGCGCGTGGGCCGAGCATCTCCCGATTGAATACGCTGGCGCCACCGCCGGGATTGAAGGCGAGCTCAGGCTTCTCCACGCGTACAAAGATGAGGAGAAGTGGTGGTCCGTACGCGACAAGGTCTACGACGTCTCCTGGCTCAACGTCTTCGGGCCCAGGTTGGTCGAGACCGTCGGCCGCCAGCGCATGCTCTCCACGCCGGCGTACCTGGTGGAGGAGTTTCCGAGTGGAGCCGTCCTCATCGTGACATGGCCCATCGTCACGGAGTTTGCCCGCGACGAGGCCCGCCAGGCCCAGGCGCGAGCATTGGCGCACCTCCGGCCCGATCTGGGCTACGACCTCGTCCTGCGCACGCTCCGCGCGCGGAGCGCCGCGCTCGTCCCGGTCGAACCCAACTTCCACCCGGACATCGCGCACCTGCTGTCGCGCATCGTGGAAGTGCACTGGACCGGCCTACGCCATACCAAGACCGCCGAGCTCAACGCCTACCGCCCCCCCGAACCGGAGGAGTGGCTCCCCGCGGATGCCGCTCCCCTCTCCGACGTGCCGGACCGCAAGGCCGCGATCGGCCAGATCTACTACGCCGCCGAGCACCTCGTCGCCCTCCTCCACAACGACATACCGGACCTCTTCAAGGAGACGCCCGCGTCTCTCACCGACCTCGACGTCCTCTTCTGGCACGAGGACTGGCCCCCGAACCGCGACCGGAAGCTCCTCGACGAAACCCTGGTGCCAGCCATCGGCGCATACCTGGGCGGGGTGCTGGTGGAGAATCTCGGCGGGGAGTGGATCCCTCGAAAGAAGATGGAGGAGTCACTGGTCCGCGTGGGCAACCGCGCCTGGCTGCCGTTCACGCGGGCCTGGCGCTACATGCGAACGACCGACTCCCTGCTGGACTACTCCCTGACGCAGCTCTACCGCGTGGCGGAACGGCACCGGGGCTGAGGACGCTGATGCCATCGCTGGACTTCTGGTTCGACTTCGCCTCCACGTACTCGTACCCGGCCGCGATGCGCGCGGGCGTGGAGCTCCGCTGGCGCCCGTTCCTCCTCGGGCCGATCTTCTTCGAGCAGCAGGGCATCAAGGACTCGCCGTTCAACGTCAACCTCGTCCGCGGCCGGTACATGTGGCGCGACCTGGAGCGGATCTGCGCCCGGCAGCGCATCCCGTGGCGAAAACCGTCCGTCTTCCCGCGCAACTCCACCCTCGCCGCCAAGGTGGCCTGCGCGGTGGAGACGGAGCCGTGGCTCCCGGCGTACGCCCGCGCCGTCTTCACCGCCAACTTCGCCGAGGACCGCGACATCTCCGACCGCGCGGTGCTCTCCGGCATCCTGACGTCCCTGGGCCAGGACGCCGCCGCGGTGCTCGCCCGCGCGGAGGCGCCGGGCAACCCGCTCCGAGCGCGCACCGAGGAGGCCAAGCGGCTGGGCCTCTTCGGCGCGCCCACGTTCGTGGCGGGGACCGAGCTCTTCTTCGGCCAGGACCGGATGGACGAGGCGCTCGAGTGGGCCCGGGCTACGGCAACGGCTTGATGCCCAGCGCCTGGTCCAGCTCCGAGACCTGGTAGCGGACGCCGTCCTTGATCACCACCCGCACCTTCCGGATGTCGGAGACGTTCTTCGACGGGTCGCCGTCCACCAGGATGAGGTCCGCCAGCTTGCCCGGCGCCACCGACCCCAGCTCCTTGTCCTTCTTCATCACCCGCGCCGCGCCCAGGGTGGCGATCTGCAACACCTTCGGGGCGGGGATGCCGGCGTCCGCGTACAGCTCCAGCTCGCGGTGGAGCGAGGAGCCGGCGAGCGAGTCCGTGCCCGCGACGATGGGCACCCCGGCGTCGTAGAGCGCCCGGGTCATCTTCTCCATCTGCTTGAACGAGTCCTCGTACCGGTTGGCATCCATCCCCTTGGGGACCTGCAACCCTCCGTAGAGGAACCCGCGCCGGATCTGCGCCGGGAAGCGGTCCGCCACCGCCGCGTAGCTCTTCGACATCCGCCCTGGCTTGTCGTTGAACATGCCCTCGAAGGTGACCAGCGTCGGGTCCACCACCGTCTTCTTCTCCAGCAGCAGCTGGATGAAGTCCTTCACCTTCGGCGAGGCGAGGTCGATCTCCGCCGCGTGCGCCCCCACCTCGGTGAAGCGCTGCGGCGTCCGCGTGTCCTTCACGTCGAGGAAGTTGAGGAAGATCATGTTCATGTGCTGGATCTCGTCCGCCCCCGCGCGCACGAAGTCCGCCGCCTTCATCCCGTTGGGGACGTGGCCGGACAGGCGCATCCCGCGCTCGTGGGCGGCCTTGGCGATCACCGGCACCAGCTCCGGCTTGAGCGAGCTGTACACCTTGATCTGCACGTACCCGCCCCGCTTGGCGTAGTCGTCCACCGCCGCCTTCGCCTCCGCCTCGTTGTCGGCGAACACCTTGGTCGGTCCCTGGTACGGCCCGCGCCCGTCGATGAACCCCGCCGCCAGGATGCGCGGCCCGATCTGCTCGCCCGAGTCGAACCGCTTGCGGGTGCGGGCCAGCTCGTCCGCGTCGTTGGCCAGGTCGCGCACCGAGGTGACCCCCGACTCGATGTGGAGCAACCCATCCGTGGCGGGGATGTGCACGTGCATGTCCCACAGCCCGGGGAGCACCGCCTTCCCCGCCGCGTCGATCACCTCCGCGCCCTGGGGGACCTTCACCTCGCCGTCCTTCCCCACCGCCTCGATGGTGTGGCCCCGCACCACCACCGTCTGCCCGGGGACCATCCGCGCGCCCTCGGCGTCGAAGAGGTTGGCGTGCACCACCGCCAGGACGCCGCCCGCGGGCTTGTGGGCCAAGGACTTCGCCAGCGACGCGGCCCGCGCCACCTCCCACGCCTCCTGCTCCTTCACCATCTCCGGGATGGCGCCCTCGAAGCCCTCGGGGACGGTGGAGTTCCAGGTGGACGCCGACGCCGCGAGCTGGCCGTCGTCGCTCAGCCATGCCGGGAACGGGGAGAAGCTGAACCCGGAGACGGCCCAGAGCGTGAACGCCCGCGGCTTGCCGCCCGCCGGCGTGAGCTGGACCGTCTTCACCGCCTCGCTCTTCGCCTCGCCGGCGGGGAGCAGCGGCAGCGTATGGCCGGGGGCCGCCTTCAGCGCCAGGAGCAGCAGCCGACCCTCCTCCGGCGTGCCGTTGAGGCTGGAGTAGAAGGCGTTGGCCGGCGGGTTCTTCGCCTCGCCCTGCTCGGCGCGGTTCTTCCAGCGCGCCACCCCGCCCGCGCGCTCGAAGTGCTCCTCCACCTTGTCCTTGAAGTAGTCGACCCCGGAGACCTCGATCTTCGTCGGCACGTCGTCCGGGCCCACCGAGATCTTCTCGTCCACCTTGGGCCCGCGGCCCCGGTCGTTGAACTCGAAGTGGACGGAGATCGTCCCGGGGGCGACCTCCGCGGTCTGGAACCCGGACTTGTTGACCAGGGAGCTGATGACGTTGGATTTGACGGTGACGGCGGTGCCGGCGCCCGCGGCGAGCGCACCCAACAGAACGAGAGCGGTCTTCATCATGATGCTAAGGCACTAGCACAGTCGCGCCGCGAGCGGTCACGCTTTCGGGCCGCCGGCCGCACCGGGCGTCTGAGGTGCCGAGGGGACCTTGGGCAGCTTGGGCTCCACCCGCACGCGGCTCACGCGCGGTCCGTCCACCTCCTCCACCCTCACCTCGTAGTGGCCCACGGCGACCCGGTCGCCCTTCTCTGGCACCCGGCCCAGCCGGACCATCAGGTAGCCGGCGATGGTGCTCACCTCGTCGTCCTTGACGTCGAACTCCATGTCCAGCCGCTCGCGGAGGTCCTCCAGCTGCGCGGTGCCGGGCAATTCGAAGCGGCCGCCCGGCAGCAGCTTCACCTCCTCCACCTTCCGCCCCAGCTCGGCGACGTTGCCCACCAGCTCCGCCACCACGTCCGCGATGGTGGCGATGCCGCTGGTGCCGCCGTGCTCGTCCACCACCACCGCCAGCTGCCGGCGGCTGCGCCTGTACTCGGAGAGCAGCTGCTCCAGCGAGATGGTCTCCGGGACGAAGAGCACCGGCCGCTGCACCTGGGAGAGGGTCCGCAGCTCGCCGCGGCTGAGGAGGAAGAAGACGTCCTTGACGTTGACCATCCCCTCCACGTGGTCCAGGTTCCCCCGGCACACCGGCAGCACCGTGTGCCCGCCCGCGCGCGCCTCGGCGATGTTCTTCTCCAGCGACTCGTCCAGGTCCAGGTAGCGCACCTGGCTCCGCGGGACCATCACCTGGCGGGCGGTCTTCTCCAGCATCGCCAGCGCCCGCTCCAGGAGCTCCGCGCGCGAGTGGGCGATGGCGCCCGCCTCCGCCGAGGAGGTGAAGATCACCCGCAGCTCTTCTTCGGAATGCGCCTCCTGCCCCTCCTGGTCCCGCCGCACGCCGAACAGCCGCAGCACCGCGTTGGACACCCAGGTGAGCACCCCCACCGCCGGGTAGAACAGCGCGTAGAACAGCCGCATGGGCGGCGCCACCGCGAACGCCGTGGGCTCCGCCCGGCGGATGCCCAGGTTCTTGGGCACCTGCTCCCCCAGCACGATGTGCAGGAAGGTGATGACGATGAACCCCCCCGCGAAGGACACGGTGTGGGCGACGTTCATCGCCGTGCTCCCCTCCGTGAAGAGCGGCTGGATCCACCCCTGCACCAGCGAGGCGAAGGCCGGTTCGCCCACCCAGCCCAGGCCCAGCGACGCCAGGGTGACGCCGAACTGGGTGGCGGAGAGGTAGCGGTCCAGCTGCCGCTGCATCTCCAGCAGCTTGGCCGCGCCGGCCCGGTTCTCGGCCACCAGCGCCTGCAGCCGCGAGCGGCGCAGCTTCACCAGCGAGTACTCGGTGGCGACGAAGAAGCCGTTGGCGAGGACCAAAAAGCCCGCCAGCGCCAGCGACCACCCGTCCGTCACAGCAGGCTCTCGAACTCCGGCTTCGACTTGAGGGAGTCGAACATGGGGTCGGTGGAGAGCCAGGAGAGGACCTTCTGCCGGTCCAGCGCCAGCGCCTTCTTGAGGAAGGTGATGGCCGCCTCCGGCCGGTCCCACAGCGCGTAGAGGGCGGACAGGTTGTAGTTGAGCAGCAGGTCCTCGCCGTTGAGCCCGCGCGCCTTCTCGTAGGAGCGCTCCGCCTCGGCGTAGAAGCCCTTCTGGGCGTAGCAGATGCCCAGGTCCAGGTGCGCCTCGAAGTTGTCGGCCTCCAGCCGCACCACTTCCTTGAGCTGGGTGATGGCCGAGCGGTAGTCCCCCT